>ERZ857882.128-NODE-128-length-85109-cov-4.625073_pt1 | contig 85109 bp, 82 predicted proteins | sample MGYA00519697_ERZ857882 | MGnify/ENA primary metagenome ERZ857882 (study PRJEB31778, sample SAMEA3449373) | human gut metagenome | biome: human gut; feature: human-associated habitat; material: faeces | place: United Kingdom | collected 2010/2012 ...
TGTGCGGTTATGAGATCCACCGCACAACTCCAGGCGACAATACTGAAAGACCATCTGGAAGAACAGTATGAACCACTGCTGACGGCTTCCGCAATACTGGCAACCGGAGAAGTCTTTGGCAGTGAATCCGCGCGCCCTGCGTTAAACGCCATCAAGCAAACGCACGAGCTGCGCATATTTGGGTTTGCCGATCTTGATGGCAATGTGACCAACTGCGATGGAGAGGCCGTTGGAAATATCCGTCACCGAGCCTATTTCCAGAACATCGTATACGGAGCCGCTTCTCGGCAATGCGAGTATGTGGATTCAACCCCAATATCCGGCAAGCCACGGATTATATTCGCAAGCCCGGCCTACGATTGGGCAAATCACCTGATTGGTGTTATTTTTGCCAGCAAAGAACTCGATGTTCTGGGGCGCGCCTTGTTTGAAGATGATATATTCGGCTCAGACACTGACTATTTTATTTGCGATGCAGCGGGTAATATCCTCGTATCCAATGAGCCGAAGCATATCCGTGATTTAATCCATGATTCACCCGTGCCGATTTATGAAACGATCCCCGAGTTCAAAGACATGGGTCGAGACAAAGCCGAAAGCAAACAAGTCGAAGTGAATGGGGAGACGCTCTTTGTATCCATGGCGCCCCTGAATGTGAATGATTGGGAAGTCGGTTGTGTTGTGCATCGTGATGTCGTTACCAAGGAATATGCCGGTGCCGCTCAAACGATTCAGCACATGAGCTATATGATGACGGGCATCATCGGCATAGCCATGGGATATGTACTCCTTCTTGCACTGCAGAGTATTTTGCAAAAGCGGCACGAGCTACGCGTGATCGGACGGTATAACCAAAATTACAAAACGCTGTTGCGGGAGATGAACTGCACGGTGGTCGAGTATGATCCTGAGAAACTGTCTGTTGATCTGATTGACGATTCCTGCCGTATTTTTGAGCTGGATAAACTGGCAAGAGCGGACAGCTCCTATTGGGAATATCAGGCCCAACATCCGGAATTTGATTTTAAGCAGTTAAACGAGACCGCTGCGATTGTGCTGGAGAAAAGAGAACCGCAATCCTTTGAATCCATTTTTAACGGCGTGAATGGCGAACCCCATTGGCTGAAGGTGATCCTGATTCCTCTTCTTTCCGATATGGGATATGTAAAGGTCTTGGGCACGACAGTCGATGTTACGGGGATGCATAAGGAATTTGAGAAAATGGCAGAAACATTTACGGAAATTCCGAGTGGCATCCATCGCTGCTATCTCAGCGACCCCATTCATCTGGAGTATTACAGCGAGGGTCTGTGCAAGATGATTGGCTATACCTATGCCGAGGTCAGCAAAATCTTAGGGCCGGAAATGGATTACTGCCAGCTCATTCACCCTGAGGATCGGACGGCTTTCGATGATTTTTGCATAGATATGGCAAAAGCGGGCGGAAAACGCACCATCGAGTATCGAATGCTCTGCAAGGATGGTTCCGTTATCGTAGTGTCGGATACCATGGAGGCAAAACGGAAATCGTCCGGAATTATGTACGGTTACTCTGTCGTTTCTGACTTACAGAAATACAAAGAGGTGCAGGCGGAGCTGGAGGCGGAGTTGGCAGAAACCAAGGCAAACCTGGAAAAACTCAAGATCAAGAACTTTACCAGTCAGATGCAGCCGCATTTCTTATATAATGCATTGGCTTCTATCCGGGAGATCGTACTGGATGATCCTGAATATGCGTCAGAGCTGCTGTGTGATTTCACGACCCATCTTCGAGCCTGCTTGCGCTCTATCACTTCCGACGTCTTGATTCCGTTTTCGCAGGAACTCGAAAACATCGAGGCCTATGTACGGATCGAAAAAATGCGCTTTGGCGACAGGCTTACGATACGGTATGAGTGCGAAGAACAGGATTTCCACATCATACCCCTAAGTATTCAGCCCTTGGTGGAGAACGCGATCCGGCACGGCATTTATGAACGTGGGAAAGACGGCGGAACGGTCATTGTGCGAACGGCCCGCAGGGGAAACAACATTGAGATCGTTGTAGAGGATAACGGCGTCGGATTTGACTACGACACTATCATGCAGGAAATTAAGGATGGCAAGCGTGACTCTACCGGCGTGTTTAACCTGATCTTCCGATTTGAAAAGATCTTGAACGCGACAGTGCAGGTTGAGAGCCGGCTTCATATCGGCACGAGAATTACGGTTTTGATACCCATCAAGGAGGAAGCCTTATGAGAGCAATCTTAGTTGACGATGAACCTTTGATGCTGAAAAGCTTCATGCGGTTCAGCGCCGGAATTTCAGAGATTCATGTAATTGCGCAGTTCAACGGTGCAGAGGAGGCGATTGTCTTTGCAGAGGAGAATTCCTTTGAATTGGCACTGTTGGACATTCAAATGCCGAAGATGAGCGGTATTGAGCTGGCAGTCAAGCTGCGAGAGTTTTATCCGGAACTGTTGGTGGTGTTCATTTCCGCCTATGATGAATATGTAAGAGACTCCAACGCCATCGGTGGGGACGATTATATCGTCAAGCCATATAAAAAGGAAACCATTGAACGCATGGCAAAGAAAATGTTTTTGCTCTCCAAGCGCCAACATAAGAATATCTATCTTCAAATGTTCGGAAGATTCAATGTGCTGAAAAACGGCGTTCCTCTCCCAATCTCCGGAAAAACAAAAGAAATTCTGGCATTGATCGCCTGTAAGCGCGGCAGGGAGATCAGCAATGAGGAGATCTACACGATCATTTGGGAAGGCCGGCAATACAGCAACGAGCACATGAAGACCTATTACAATGCCCTGAGCCGTCTGAAGCGTATCCTTGCAGACAGCGGGGATGGAAATCTTCTTATCTCGACGCCACACGGGCAGATGCTCAATATGGACCTGTGCGACTGTGACTACTTCGACTGGTTGAACAGGAACATTGACAGCCAGAACCGTTTTGAAGGTGAATTTCTTTCGGAATACTCCTGGGGCTAGTCCATCTTGGCCGACCTGCTGAATATGGAGCATATCTGAGCTGATACGGAAGCAGAACCAGCTGAAGGCGGAAAATGCGAAGCTGGAGGAGGCGAACGAGCGGCTGCGGCTGCTGTTCGCGCAGATACCGGAGATCATTCGGGAGGAAGAAACGCTGGCGATGAAGCTGCGTGTGCATGACGACATTGGGCACAGCATTCTTGCGGCGCGCCGGGTGCTGCTCCAGCACGCGGACCAGAAGGAAATTCGCGCAAACGCGGCACTGTGGGAACAGTCAATTTCAGTGCTTTACCGCTCCAGCCAGATAACGGCGCAATCCGAACCGCTGGAGGCGGCGAAAAAACGAGCGGAAGAATTGGGCGTTAGCGTTCTGCTGACAGGGAATGAGCCGCAAAGGCAGTGGATGCGCGCACTGAGCGCACTGGCGATCTGCGAATGTGCGGCAAACTGTGTCCGTCACGCAGATGGCACAGAATTGTATGTGCGCTTTCGGCAGAAGCCGGACTGCATGGAGGTCGTCCTGACCAACAACGGTGCGGTGCCAAAGGAAAAGATCACAGAAGGCGGAGGCCTTTCCATGCTACGTCAACGTATCGAAGAAGCAGGCGGAAAAATGGAGGTTTGGAGCATCCCTCGCTTTACGCTGATGCTCAGCCTGCCGGAACAGGAGAAAGCAGCACATGAGAGTGATGATCGTTGAAGACCAGACCATGATCCGCAGTCTGCTGGAAAGCTATTTCCGCGCCGAGGACGGATACCGGATCACAGCGTCCATCCCCGGCGCAAAGCAGGCGGTTGAGGTGTGCCGGACAAGCTCTGTCGATTTGATTTTGATGGATGTGCAAACGGAGAACCGCGAGAACGGCCTGACTGCCGTTCGCCAGATCAAAGCGATACAGCCGAAGAGCAAAATTATTGTTGTGACCTCGCTGATCGACTGCGCCGTTCTGGATGAGGCAAAGAGGGCCGGGGCCGACAGCCTGTGGTATAAGGACTCTACGCAGAAGCGTTTGATGGATGTTGTCCGGCAAACGATGGCGGGGGAACGTATCTTTCCGGACGCGCCTCCGACGGTTGAGATCGGCATGGCAAAAAGCACGGAATTTACAAAGACGGAATTGAAAGTTCTGCGGCATCTGATGCGGGGCTTGTCTTACACGCGCATCGCGGCGGAGATGGGCTGCGAGATGTCGACGGTCAAATTCCATGTGGCAAACATGCTGCAAAAAACCGGGCTGGAAAACAAGCTTCAGCTTGCCCTGGCAGTCAGTGACGTCAAGTTGATTGCCGATCTGGCGGAAGAATGATGGGATTTGATTTTCTGCTTGTGCAGCCACAGGTATTTATTGAAAAGAAGAAGCCACATCTGAGCCGTTACACTTGTATAACGCCAGCAGAAACATACTGTATTGGGGCAGATCCGGTTATCAGTTCTGCGTTGATTATGCGAAGCTCGATACCGACCTGAAGGAACACGAAGCCGACATTTTTGCGCAGTATCAAGTTCTTCAGGAAATGATTGCCCAATCTTTTGAATAGCCATAATATGCTGCTGTTTACTGCTTCCTGACAATATTAGAACACTTTCCGCCGCTCTTTGGCAAATATATGTTTTTTCTGCTTACAGCAATTGACATTATCCATGGGGCAGGGCTATACTATGAAGGAAATCTTGCATATTTCATGCAGCAGAAAGGTTGGATCTATGAAAAAGATCGTCATCGCTCTGGGCGGCAACGCCCTGCAGGAAGCAGGCCGTCCCGCTACCGCTGAAGAACAGCTCAAAGTAGTCGAAAAGACCTCCGTCTACATTGCCGATATTATTGCAGCGGGCTATCAGGTAGTTATTGCCCACGGCAACGGCCCTCAGGTTGGGCGCATCGTGCTTCAGAACGAAGCCGCTGCCGCTGTGACCCCTTCTCTGCCCTTTGATGTATGCGGCGCCATGAGCCAGGGCTACATCGGTTATCATATCCAGCAGGGGCTGAGCAAGGTTCTGCGGGAGCGCAGCATTCAAAAAGAAGCAGTCACGCTGGTCACCCAGGTGGTGGTGGATCAGAACGACCCCAAGTTCAAAAATCCCAGCAAACCTATCGGGCCTTTCTATACGGAAGCAGAAGCTGAAAAACTTTCCGCAGAAAAGAATTATGTGATGAAAGAAGACGCCGGCCGTGGCTGGCGGCGGGTAGTGGCCTCCCCTATGCCCGTGCGCATTGTGGAGCTGGATGCCGTTAAGGCATTGCAGCAAGCAGGCTTTATTGTGGTCACCGTTGGAGGCGGCGGTATCCCCGTTACCGAAAATGAAAAAGGAGAACTGACCGGTACAGCCGCCGTCATCGATAAGGATCTGGCCAGCGAACGGCTGGCAGAGGATCTGGACGCGGATGCACTGGTGATTCTCACCGCGGTGGAGCAGGTAGCCATAAATTTCAACAAGCCAGATCAGCAGCTGCTCAGCCGCCTCTCCCCTGCTCAGGCCAGGGAATACATGGCACAGGGGCACTTTGCTCCCGGCTCTATGCTGCCTAAAATGGAAGCAGCCGTTAAGTTTGCCGAAAGCAAACCCGGTCGTAAATGCATCATTACCTCTTTGGAAAAAGCCGTGGAAGCCTTGAATGGTACCGCCGGCACCACCCTTGAATAAAATATCGCTGCTGGCGAATAAAAGAAAGGATCTTCTTATGAAACCCTACGCCCAGATGGAAAGAAGCGAACAGAGTACCCTTCTTGCCCAGCTGAAGGAAGAGTATGAAAAAGTCAAGGCCATGGGCCTTAAACTGGATATGTCCCGCGGAAAGCCCAGCAAAGCGCAGCTGGACATGGTCAGTGATATTCTCACCGTTCTCAATACGGCTGAAGACTGCATGGATGGAAAGCTGGATGTGCGCAATTACGGTGAACTTATGGGCACCCACGCCTGCCGGGCCTATTTTGCCGATGTGCTGGGTGTCAAAGAAGAAAACGTTTTTGACGGCGGATGCGCTTCTCTGCAGCTGATGTATGATCTGCTGAGCAAGGCCTGTATCAACGGTCTGCTTCATTCTCCCCGTGCCTGGGCCAAGGAGGATCAGGTCAGGTTCCTCTGCCCCGCTCCCGGCTATGACCGGCATTTCAAGGTCTGTGAAAGCCTGGGCATCGCCATGGAGTATATTCCCATGACGGAAGAAGGCCCGGACATGGATGCTGTAGAAAAAGCCATTGCTGATCCCACGGTAAAGGGTATGTGGTGCGTGCCCAAATACTCCAACCCGGACGGGATCATCTACTCTCAAAAAGTGATCGATCGCCTGGTAAAGATGCAGCCCGCCGCCCCTGATTTTGTGGTCATGTGGGATAACGCCTACTGTGTCCATGAATTTGAAGGCGAATATGTACCCTTCCCCAATATTCTGGATATTGCCCGGGAAGCCGGCAGCGAGGATCGTTTCTTCGAGTTTGCTTCCACCAGCAAGATCACCTTCCCCGGTTCCGGCGTCAGCTGTATGGTGTGCAGCGTAGCCAACATGACTTACCTTAAAAACCTGCTGGGTGCGGAGATCATCAGCTACAATAAGGTCAATCAACTGCGTCATGCCCGGTATCTCCAAAACAAAGCCCATACTCTGGAACTTATGAAAAAGCATGCGGCCATTTTGGGGCCCAAGTTCCGGCTGGTCGTGGAGACGCTTCGCCGGGAAGTTGGTCCTCTGGAGATCTGCCGCTGGACGGAACCCAAGGGCGGGTATTTCGTCAGCTTTTACGGCATGGACGGCACTGCCAAACGTATTTTCAACCTGATGAAAGAGGCCGGTGTGGTCATGACCAGCGCAGGCGCCGCTTTCCCCTATGGCCAGGATCCCCATGACAATCACATCCGTATCGCTCCGTCTCTGCCGCCGCTGGAAGAGTTGGAGCAGGCTATCTCTGTATTCTGCCTGTGCGTGAAGATCGCCTCTCTGGAAAAGCTTCTGGAAGCATAAGGAGCCGCAAATCTCATATGTGGAAAAAGGCCGTTGGTATGCGCCAACGGTCTTTCATTTGGCAGATAAGTTGATCCATACATCAGTCGCCTAACAGTTCCAGCGAAAATACTGTACGTCCCTGCTCTGACAGACCAGTTTCACTGCTTTGCTGCACCATCTTAGAGCAAACCCTAAACACTCCAGTTCGAATTATACTTTTCCAATAAGTATAAACAAAAATCCGGAGACAAACATCTCCGGATCAGCTTTCAAGCCTTACTATGGGCGATTTTCTTCAATTGCAGGCTTTCCTCACCGGCTGAGAGTAAAGCCAGGCCGGCTGCAACCCCAGCGGCCGGTTCAAAGCAGCCATACACCCAAATCAGTGGAAGCATAAACAGCAGCAGCCCTGTCAATCTGTTCAAAGTCGTATGCAGGCTTTTTGCTTGTCCCAATTGACGTTTAGCATAGACTAAGTTCCCCACCTGCCAAAGGGCAGTCACCCCGGTTACCGCCCATAATCCCATCGTCATGGAAAAGAGCGGCAGCAACTTTCCACCGGCGCAAAGCAGAAATATCATGTCGCACAAACTGTCCAGTCTGGCTCCGGGCTCTGTAGCGGCGCCTGATCTTCGAGCCAAGGAACCATCCAGCATATCCGTAACTCCCGCCAACACATAAACGACATTGAAAGGAATAGTACCTGGATGCAGGAGCATCAAAATCAATCCCAGTATCCCTCTGCTCAGGGTCAGTCCATTGACCAGATACCATGCGGCAGGCCGCTTTCTCCATTTAATAGGCAAGGATGGTCAACCGGGGGTTGGCTTCGGCGGCATCATGCAATACCGCCTCCAGCCTCTCCGCTGTCTCCGTGGCCGCATGAGGAGGCAGCAACAGTGTTACCGGGTTCTGCAGCTCCGTCAGGCAATCATACAGGGCGTCCAGATTCTCCCCATAATAAGCGGGAAACCCAAGTTCCTGCCCTAAGTATCGACACGCCTCCCTGCTGTTTACAAAAGCGTTTGGATCTATCAGCAACAGCATAGACTTATTCCTCCCCGTATAGCAACGTAAAGGTCTCGTAATGATCGTCTGTATAATAGATCAACCCATCGTTTGAATACACAATACGCTTGGCTCCCCGGCTGCTCTTTCCCAGAGTTCCAATATCACATTCCTTATAGGTGCGTCCGTTCTCTTTGGGCAATCGCCCCTCATAATTACCAAAAGTGCTGCCGCCGATGCACTTCCCCGGTGCAAACCTTTCCAGACTTCCACCCTCCCAGCCCAGTTCCTGAGCTTCCTTTTTGGTCATATAGTTTGGCGGAAGTTCGCCATACAGATGCAGGTACAGAGCTACCTCTTCTTTAGTATCGTAACTCTCTCCATACTGTACAGGGGCTTCCGTATCAACCGGTTTCTCCGCTTTCCCCGGTTCATTCTGAAGTGAAGCAGGCTGTGCTTCCGCCTGCGTAACCGGTCCACTCTGCTCCTGCAGGGCTTCCTCCAGGCTTTGTGCCAGTTCCAGTGCCTGCCGGGCCTCCTCACTTGTGCATCCTGCCGCCAGTCCCAAGGCAAAAAACAGAGCCAGCAGCAAAGCAACAATACGTTTTTTCATTTAACCAAATTCCTCTCCTGATTCAATGAATCTGTATAAGCTCATATTCCATGGATCCAAGACCTATCTTTGCCCCGTGCTCCATGGTATCCCTCCAATGGGTGCCTTCCCCGGAATCATCAAAATGATCGTGGCAGAAATGATGTTCCTTTTCCTCCAGCCGTTGAGAAAGCTGACTGCCGGGAATGGGCGGCATACGATTGCACATATCTGCACAGGCTGTATCCAGAGCCACCGGATCAAAGCTGGCAAACATACCTACATCGGGAATAATCGGCAGGTCATTTTCCCCGTGGCAATCACAGTTTGGAGAGATCTGAGCGGCTATGCTGATATGAAAACAGGGTCTGCCCTGTACTACCGCCAAGGAATACTCAGCCATACGCCTGCAAAGCAGCGTGTTGCCGGACCAGTTGGGGTTATGAATAGCATCAAAAGCACACTCGCCCATGCAGCGGCCGCATCCTACGCACTTGTCAGTATCAATGTGGGCTTTTCCTGTCTCGAAGGAAATGGCATTTTGGGCACACCAGCGTGCGCAGGTATGACAACTGCGGCAAAGCTCCGGATCTACCACCGGCTTGCCGTCGCAATGCTGCTCCATCTTTCCTGCCCGGGAACCGCAGCCCATGCCCAGATTCTTTACCGCTCCACCAAAGCCCGTAGCTTCATGTCCCTTAAAATGGTTCAGAGAGATAACAATGTCCGCATCCATAACGGCTCGTCCGATGCGGGCGTTTTTCACATAGTCTGTCCCTGTAAGAGGCACCACCGCCTCATCCGTGCCTTTGAGTCCGTCTGCAATGATCACCGGGCAGCCGCAGGTATACAGGTTAAAGCCGTTCTCTGCTGCTGTTTCCATATGTTCCAATGCATTTTTACGCCGGCCCACATACAGTGTGTTGCAGTCCGTTAAAAACGGCTTTCCTCCCAGCCGTTTTACCTCGTCGGCCACTGCCCGTGCAAAATTCGGCCGCAAAAAGGAAAGATTCCCCGGCTCCCCAAAATGAAGCTTGATAGCCACAAATTTATCCTGAAAGTCTATCTCTTCCATCCCCGCTGCTTTCATAAGGGAGCGTAGTTTATCCAGCAGACTCCTGCCGGGTCTGGCCCGCATATCCGTATAATATACTTTGGATCCCATACTTTCTTCCACCTTGCTTGACGTATGAAACAGTATACTCCAGATCTTTCTATATGTCCATGGCCGGAATACCCTGTACCAAAAAGGGCATGTGCATTGCAAAGCATAGCAACATTGTTTCACGTCTACGGCACCCGGTATCAAATTTCTGTTGCTTCCGGTTCCAAAAGGCGGTAGAATAATAGCATGGAAGTTTGTAATAATTCTCAAAAAAAATCCGGCAGTCTGTTTCTCGTCATACTGAGCGGAGTAGGAGCTGCCCTCTCCTATTACTATCCTTTTTTTGCCCTGACTATGCTCAGCGTGCCTGCTTTATGGGCAGCAGCCGCCTTTAAGAGCCGCCAGGGATTTGTGACCCTGCTGCTGCTGACAGTATGGACCTATGTGTTCGGTCTGATTACAGGAAACGGTGCACTTCCCTCCCTGCTGAATCTGGGTTTTATCGCCCCGGCGGGGATTTTGCTGTATGTGCTCCAGCGGCAGTCCATGGGCAACACCCGCTCTGTACTGTATCTTTCCGTGGTACTGACATTCGGCCTGTTTCTTGTATTCTGCGTCCCTTCTCTTCAACGGTACGGAGACGCGTATGCCGAAATAAACAGCTATTTTGCCCAGATCTCTGCTCCATTTGCAGAGAATGCTGCCCTTAAGGAAAATGTGGAACTGGCGCAGAAAATGCTGCCGGATATCTTTCTGTCTTTCCTGTATTCACTGGGTGCTCTTTATGCCCTAGTGAATGTGCGTTTTCTTCATCACATGAACCGTAGGCATAAAGATATGCCCCTTTGCCCCATGGCTCCCTTTGGTAACTGGAGCCTGCCGCGGCTGTATGGACCAGTGCTCTTCTCCGCGGTGCTTGTATTGCTGCTGTTGGAATATGCTGGCATTACCTCCTTTTCTGCCGCCACCAACCTTTTATATGAAATGCTGATGCTGCCCATGATGCTTTTGGGAGCGCAGTTTATCTATCGTATTTTCCTGCTCAGGCGGGGCCCGAAATCTGCCCGCCGGATCACCATTTTGCTGACAGCGGCCCTGTTGGTGCTGGGGGGCTTTGTGCTCTTTCTGCTGGGAATGTTCTCATCCTTCGGTCCTGGCCGCATACGAAAGGAGAAGCCGTGAAGAATTACCGTTCTGCCCTGCTGTTTACCGGTATTGTGCTGTTGCTTGCCTCCGGTGCGGCTTTGTATCATGACCGAATCCTGGGCTGCATTGCACTGGGCATCTCTCTGGTGCTTATGGGTGGACTCCTTCTGCTGCTCAGCGGCGTGGCCCACAAGCAGCAGAAGCTGATGGATCAGGTCTTTGCCGATAACGGCACTGCCGCCGCCCAGCTTATCAGCCATATTGCCATCCCCCTGCTGCTCAGTGATATGAGCGGCCGCATTGTCTGGCGAAACGAAGCCATGGCCCATCTGTACCCCTCCGATACGCTTAAAGAAGCTTTGCCTGCTTTCAATCCCGCTCAACCTGCTGTACAGCAGATCGTGTGGCAGGGAAGCAGCTATCAGGTCATGACCATGGCGGTGAATCGCCCCCATGCCCGGCGCAGACTGCTGCTGCAATTCTGGCTGGACAGAACGGAAGCCGCCCACTACCAGCGGCTGTATACTGAGCAGCTTCCCTGCGTGATGCTGGTATATGTAGACAATTATGAAGACATGGCCGGGGACCGTCAGTTCCACGGTACGGCTGTACTGGCCGAGGTGGAACGGCTTATCTCCGATACTATCCGCAACGCCGGGGGTGTCTATTGCCGGTACGAAAACGGGCGCTTTCTATGTTTTCTGGAAGCGCAGGCGCTTAAAAAGCTGGAAAGCGATGGGTTCCGGCTTATCGAGCAGGCTCGCCGCATTGAAACGGGTACCGGTTCCACCGTTTCCCTTTCTATTGCCGTGGGCATGGCTCAGCGAGTGGCGCAAAGCGAAGAAAGCGCCCGGTTGGCCATGGAGTTGGCTTTGGGCCGGGGCGGCGACCAGGCTGTAGTTCGGGACGGTGCCGATTACCGCTTTTATGGCGGCCGAAAGCAGCAGGATGCTCGGCAGTCCAGAGTCAAAATGCGCTTGTTTGCTAAAGCTCTGCGGCAGCTTTTTGAAAACAACGGGGATGTGTTCATCATGGGACACCGCAATCCGGATATGGATTGCCTGGGAGCTGCTTTGGGTGTGGCTACCTGTGCTGAGCATACAGGTTCCCGCGCTTTTATCGTGCTGGAAGAAGGGAATCCTTCTATTGAGGAATATCTGAATGAAATGCGCCGCACGGGACTGTATAACAAACTCATCCTTACCCGCCAACAGGCTAAGGATCTGTTCCGTGACAACTCCGTTCTGGTGGTGGTAGATACCCAACGCCCCAGCACGGTGGAAGCTCCGGATCTGCTCCATCTGGCTGAGCATCTGGTTCTCATTGACCACCATCGACGCAGTGCCGACTATATTGAAAACCCTACTCTCCACTACCTGGAGAGCCGCTCCTCCTCTACTTGTGAAATGGTCACGGAGGTGTTACAGTATTTTGCAGAGGGTGTGCGGCCCAACGCTTTTGTGTGCAGTACCCTGCTGGCAGGCATCAGTCTGGATACCAAGCAGTTTGCCTTTAACGTAGGCAGCCGTACCTTTGAGGCTGCGGGCTTCCTGCGGCGCAATGGAGCGGATCTTTCCGCCGTAAGTTCCATCTTTCAGAATGATTTTGACCGCTTTGTAGCTGTCAGTAAGGTGGTGGAACATGCCAATATTGATGAGAACGGTATAGCCGTCTCCTGCTGCCCGGAGGATGGCTCCTTTAATAAGCTTACCGCCGCGCAGGCAGCGGATGAACTGCTGACCATCCGAGGGGTTAAAGCGTCCTTTGTTCTGGGCCGGGGAGATGAAGAGATCAGTATTTCCGGCAGAAGTCTGGGCGGTATCAACGTACAGCTGATACTGGAACGGTTGGGAGGCGGCGGCCACCTGACCATGGCGGGCGCCCAGCTCACCGGGGTTTCCATGGAAGAAGCGGTTGAAAAGCTTCGTGAAAGCATTACCGAGCAGCTTCACAGAGACAACGAAGAGAAGCTATCCTGAAAAACACATTTTATATTCACAGCATAAGGAGGTACCTAACATGCAGGTAGTATTGGAACAAGATGTAAAGGGAACAGGAAAAAAGGGGGAAATCGTCAACGTATCCGATGGCTATGCCAGAAACTTTCTGCTGCCCCGAAAGCTGGCTTCCCCGGCAGATAAAGCGGCACTCAACGCTATGAACATTCAAAAAAGCGCCGCCCAGCACCGCCGCTTTACCGCCGGCAATAAGGCCCGGGAGGATGCCAAAGCTATCGAAAAACTTACCGTGACCATCCCCGTAAAGATGGGTGAAAACGGAAAAATGTTTGGTTCCGTTACCGGTAAGGAAGTAGCCGCCGCTCTGAAGGAGCAGCACGGTATGGAGATCGACAAGAAAAAGATTGCTATGGATCAGATCCGCTCTACCGGTGAATATGTAGCCAGAATTTCCCTCTTTGAAGACGTCAAGGCCAATTTGAAGGTAATGGTCAAAGAAGCATAAGCCCCCTCCTCCTGGGAAGGACAGCACATGGAAGAGAAACAGAACCTTATTCAACCCAACAGTCTGGATGCCGAACGCTCGGTATTGGGCTCCATGCTCCTGGAGAGCAATGCCCTGGAACAGATGTTGGAACAGCTGCGGGCCGAAGATTTTTACAGCGGCGCCCACCAGCGTATCTTTGAAAGCATGGCGCGGGTACGCCTTGCAGGCGATGCAGTAGACGCTGTAACCCTTATGGACGACCTTCAGCGTCATGGGCAGCTGGAAGCCGTGGGCGGAGCCGTATACCTGACGGAACTCATGGAGTTTGTGCCCTCTGCTGCCAATGTGGGGTATTATGCCCGCATTGTAGAAGAGCGCAGTGTGCAGCGAAGCCTTATCCGGGCAGGCAATGAGATGATCCACGACGGTATGGACGAAGGGAAGGATATAGAAGATTCTCTCAACCAGGCAGAAAAACGGATCTATGATATTTCCATGCGCAAGGTGGAGGATTCTCTGGCGCCCCTGAGCCAAATCGTCCCTGACGCCATTGCACAGATTGGAGATCTGCTGGCTCGTCACGGCCAGATTACCGGAGTGCCCACAGGTTTCCGGGAGCTGGATCGGGTGACCAATGGTCTGCAAAAATCCGATCTGATCATTATTGCTGCCCGACCGGCCATGGGCAAAAGCTCCTTTGCCATGAATATCGGCCAATATGCCGCCGTCCACGGTGGACGAAGTGTGGTATATTTCAGTCTGGAAATGAGCAAAGAGCAATTGGTCATGCGTATGCTCTGTACGGAAGCCCGAGTGGAATCCCAGAAGATTAAAGAAGGTACTCTCTCTGATGAAGAGATGGAAGCCATTCTTTCCGTTACGGATAAGCTTCAGGCCGGTAAGCTGTATATCGATGATTCCGGCGGGGCTACCGTAGCTTCCATCCGCTCCAAATGCAGACGGCTGAAAGCACAATCCGGACTGGATATGATCATTATCGATTATATGCAGCTCATGTCCGGGACGGGCTCTTCTGCCCGCAAGAGTGACAACCGCCAGCAGGAAGTAGCGGACATGACCCGTGCCATGAAGCTTTTGGCCAGAGAGCTGGATGTGCCCATTCTGCTGCTGTCGCAGTTGAACCGAGGCCCGGAACAGCGTACAGATCATAAGCCCATCATTGCCGACCTGCGTGAAAGCGGATCCATCGAACAGGATGCTGATATGGTATTGCTTCTCTACCGTCCTCAGGTCTATGATGAAACACTGGATAATACCTCCCAGGTGATCATTGCCAAGCATCGCCACGGCCCCACCGGCACTGTGGAACTGGCCTGGTTGGGGCAGTTCACCAAGTTTGAGGATATTGCCAGAGAGTAACAATTTAAGGCGCCTGGTTATGCCGGGTGCCTTTTTGACATCATTTGACTCTCACGGACACTCGGCGCTGCCGCTTCTGCCGTCCGGTTGTCTTCGGCATTTCGATTTATAACAATTTAAATTGCTTTTCTGAGATATGTTTCTAAAAAGAATTGACTTTTCGCTCACCTCCCTGCTTACACGGGAAAAAGCACCCATTTTCCCGCAAAAAATTGTTTCTGTTTTTCTACTTTTCATATTTTCCCATTTGTGGGGCAAAAATCCCATATTGTCCCATGCTTTATGCAGTTTTCCGTCATTTATGCAAATCGTATTATTACTTTATGCATATATAGTCGTTTCCAGCGTGTAAAAACCGATAAAAACGGAAGGTTGCATCCGTTTGGAAAATCCCGTATAGTAAGTAAATCACTTATGAAGGAAATCGGTATGAAATTCTATCTTGAAACCAGCGAGCAGGTACTCAATGATCTGCACTCCAGTGCCCAAGGACTCACCACCGCCGAAGCCGAAGAACGTTTGACCCGGAACGGCAAAAACAAGCTTCAGGAAGCCAAGCGGGACAGTCTTGTAAAGAAGTTCTTCTCCTCCCTGATGGATCCCATGATCCTCATGCTTCTGGGCGCCGCCGCTATCCAGGCGATCGTCACGGTTATTGAATCCGGCGGTCAGCCTTCTTTCCGGGAATTTGCAGATGTGATCGTCATTCTCTCGGTAGTCCTGCTTAACACGGTGCTCAGCCTTGTACAGGAAGGCAAAGCGGAATCTGCCATGGATGCCCTGAAGGAAATGACGGCTGCCACCTCTAAAGTTCTGCGGGACGGCCGTCAGATACTCCTGAAAAGTGAGGATCTGGTAATCGGAGACGTGGTCGTGCTGGAAGCCGGCGATGCTGTACCTGCAGATTGCCGTATTCTGGAAGGTCACTCCCTTAAAGCGGAAGAATCCGCACTTACCGGGGAGAGCGTACCAGTCAACAAACTGGTGGATACTCTCCGCTGCGGCCAGGGCAGCGATGTACCGCTGGGAGACCGCACCAATATGCTGTATTCAGGCTCCACAGTGGTCTACGGTCGAGGCCGGGCGGTAGTCACTGCTACGGGTATGGATACGGAAATGGGCAAGATCGCCGATGCTTTGAATCAGGCCAAGGCCGAAGAAACACCCCTGCAAAAGAAAATGGCAGAGCTTTCTCATCTGTTGACGAAGCTGGTGCTGGGCATCTGTGCCATAGTATTTCTGGTAGGCGTAGTGGAGGCCATGCTGCTTTCCGGGGAACCCTTCTCCTGGAGTATCCTTGGCAAAACGGCTTTGAACACCTTTATTGCAGCCATTGCTTTAGCAGTAGCCGCTATTCCCGAGGGATTGCCCGCTGTAGTGACCATTGTGCTGTCTATCGGCGTTACCTCCATGGCCAAACGCAATGCCGTCATTCGCCGCCTTACCGCCGTTGAAACTTTGGGCTGTGCTCAGGTCATCTGCTCTGATAAGACCGGTACACTGACTCAGAACAAAATGACTGTAGTAGAAGCCTGGGGAGCGGACAAAGCCCTGCTGGCCCGAGGCATGGCTCTTTGTTCCGATGCGGAGCTGAATGCTTCCGGCCAGGCAGAGGGCGAGCCTACGGAATGTGCCCTCGTAAACTTTGCCGCAGGAGAGGGGTTCCCCAAAGATACGCTCAAAGCAGACTTTCCTCGCGTGGCGGAGGCTCCTTTTGATTCCATGCGGAAAATGATGTCTACCCTGCATACCTGCACGCAGGGCGTAATGCAATTTACCAAAGGTGCCCCTGATGAAGTGCTGGCTCACTGCACCCGTGTGCTTACGGAGCAGGGGATCCGTCCCATGACGAATGGAGACCGTCAACGCATCATGACCCAAAACAAGTCCATGGCGGATAAGGCGCTGCGGGTATTGGCCTGCGCCTGCAGGGAATATGCTGCCCTGCCTGCGGATACCTCCGATGCCGCACTGGAGCAGGATCTGACCTTTGTAGGGCTCACGGGTATGATTGACCCGGTACGTCCGGAAGTAAAGGCTGCCGTGGAAGAATGCCGGCAGGCCGGTATCCGGGCGATCATGATTACCGGCGATCATATCGATACAGCCGTAGCCATTGCCAGAGAACTTGGTCTCATTAGCGATCCCTCTCAGGCCATTATGGGGCAGGCGCTCAATGACATGTCTGATGAGGAACTGGACAGAGCGATCGAGCGTTACAGTGTGTATGCCCGGGTACAGCCGGAGCACAAAGTCCGCATTGTGGAAGCCTGGAAGCGGCGTGGAAAGATCACCGCCATGACCGGAGACGGTGTTAACGATGCCCCCAGCATCAAAGCGGCTGATATCGGCATTGGTATGGGCATTACCGGTACGGATGTGACCAAAAATGTGGCGGATATGATCCTCGCGGACGATAACTTTGCTACCATTGTTTCTGCCGTAGAGGAAGGGCGTAAAATTTACGCCAACATCCGCAAAGCCATTCAGTTTCTGCTTTCTTCCAATCTAAGTGAGGTGGTGTCCATCTTCACTGCGACCCTGCTCGGCTTTACGATTCTGGAGCCGGTGCACATTTTGTGGATCAATCTGATCACAGACAGCCTCCCTGCTCTGGCTTTGGGTATGGAACCGGGGGAACCGGATTCCATGCGCCGTCTGCCCCGTGATTCCCGGGACGGCATCTTCTCCGGTGGCGTAGGGGTGGATGTAGCGTATCAGGGCATACTTGTCTCTCTGCTAACGTTGGCTGCGTTCTTTATTGGCCATTATATGGAGTTTGGAGAATGGACTATCACCAACAGCCCAGACGGCGTCTCCATGGCGTTTTTGACCATGTCCATGGCCGAGATCTTCCATTCCTTCAATATGCGTTCTCAGCGAGGCAGCATCTTCTCATTGAAAAAACAGAATCCCTGGCTCTGGCTGGGCGCTTTGGGCGCACTGCTGCTGACCACGGCGGTGATTTATGTCCCCTTTCTGGTGGAAGCTTTCGGCTTTACTTCCATCTCTTTGAGTGAATATACCGTAGCTATGGGATTGGCGGCTTCCATTATTCCTCTGGTAGAATTAGTGAAGCTCTTCCAGCGGAAGTTAAGCAAAAAATAAAAAGCCCACGTATTGCAATCCACGGCCTGTGCACCTTGCACAGGCCGTTTTTATATCTGTTTTCCCTTTTGTTTTATCCCTGCGTAAAGTTTAGCAGCTGCGTCTCATCCCCATATCATGATCCTTTCGCCTCTGTGTCCTGTGCTTGGTTTCTGTTCCCAATGAAGGAATGGCCTTTCCCGTTTTTACCGAATACAAGCCTTGAATCTCCAGTCGGGTCATGCTATACTTTTGTTATGAATATACACTTTTCACCTGAAGCGGCCAAACGGGAACAGACGCCGCTGGATAACCTGTTCATTGCTGAATATATGCCTGATTGCCCGGAAGACGCCCTGAAGGTATATCTATATGGCCTTATGCAATGTCATTTTCCCTCCATGGCTGAGGCCGATCTGGCTGCATCCCTGTTCATGACCGATTGTCAGGTGCTTACGGCTTTTGTTTACTGGCAGAGCCGTGGATTGGTGCGCATTCTTTCGGATGCACCGCTTGAAGTAGAGTATCTTACCGTGGAACAACCGGCCGCTACCACAGCTGCCCCTATGAAATACGCTGCTTTTGTCCGATCCCTCAACAGCCTGATCGCCCCCAGAACGTTTACGCTCCGGGAGATGAAGCATATCTACGATATCATCGAAACCTTCCATTTGGAGGAAAGCACGGTTCTGGAGCTGGTGGCCTGGTGCATGGAAAACAAGGGCCGCAATGTAAGTATCCAGTATATCCTTACCGTAGGTAAAAGCTGGGCAGAAAGGGGTATTACCACCCCTCAGAAAGCACAGGAATATATACATGATGCCGCAGCTAAAAAGCACGGTGCAGGCGAGATCCTCCGCCGTTGGAACAAAAGACGCTCCCCCACTCAGGATGAAATGGACCTTTATGAAAAATGGGTGAAAGACTGGGGTTTTGATCAGGAAGCGATTTTAGCTGTTTGTCCGCAGCTTACCGGTGTTTCTACACCCACATTTGAAATATTGGGGGAACGGCTGGAAGAATTGCGGGATAAGAACCTGATCACCAAAACAGATATAGAAAAACAGCAGGGGTATCAAAGCGGTGAAAGAGAATTTGCCCGGCAGGTGTTTGCCACCATGGGCAAAGTTGAACCGCCCACAAAAACCGCAATTGCTCAGTTGGCCGCCTATTGCGGCAGCAATGGCTTGCCTCGAGAGGTGATTCTGTTGGCAGCGGAGGATTGTCAGGGAGCCGACCGCCCCTTTGGCAAGCTGAAAACCATTCTTTCCGACTGGATGAATCGAGGGATACGCACCAAAGAAGATGCACAAAAAGCACTTTCTTCCCCCGCCACTCCTGCCCGTTCTTATCGAAACACAAAAAATGCTTATGCCGCCGGATATGCTCAACATGCGAGTAGTAATTTCAGCGTAGACGATATTTCCTTGGATCTGGACAGCGATCTGTAAGGAGGAAGCAGGATGGATCTGAATCAGCATTATGCCGCCCTGCGGGAGAAAAACCGCCGTCTGACTCAAAAACGGCGGGAAGAATGCCTGCAAAAATGTCCGGAACTGGCAATGGTTATGGAGCAGAAAGCCAAAGCCTTTCTTTTGCCTGCAGGAGAAGCCTTGACTGCCTTAGCTAAGCTGAAGCAGCAGCAGAAATCTCTATTGAAAGCTATGGACTTGCCGGATACCTATCTGGATCCGATCTACGACTGCCCCCTTTGCCGGGATACAGGCTATGTTGGCAGCCCCGTACAGAAAAAATGCACCTGCCGATTGAATTTGGAACAGCAGAAGCGTATGGAAAGCGGCCGCATCAACGATCGGGAGATTTTTGCCAATTTCTCCGCCGATTTTTATTCCGATGCCCATCAGAAAGTCCGCGGAGAAAAGATCTGTACGCTTTGCCGGCAGTATGCTGAAGCCCTGCCTCACCCTTCCTATCCCCAGTTGATACTGGCCGGGCTGCCGGGACTTGGTAAAAGCTTTTTCGGCAACGCCATAGCGTATCAGGCCTTGGAACAGGGCGTAGAAAGCTTGCGGATCACTGCGTATTTCTTTATTCAGGATATTATGAATGGCCTGAAAGAGCGCACCAGCTCCCTGAACATCTATATGAATGTACCTTTTCTGGTTCTGGACGATCTGGGCAGCGAGCCTATGATACCCAATATAACGGTGGAATCTATCTTTGCCCTGTGCGATGAACGGCGCAGTGCCGGACGGGCTACGGTGTATATTACCAACCTTTCGCTGGAAGAACTCCGAAACCGGTACGGGGAACGGGTCTCTTCCCGCATTGCGGACTCTTCTGTGACTAAAGCAATTCTCTTTACGGGTGACAGCCTGCGGGAAAGGAAATACTGATGCTGTATCTGGCCGCAACTCCTATCGGCAATCTGGGAGATATTACTTACCGCACTGTGGAAACGCTGAAAACCTGCGATGAAGTCTGGTGTGAGGATACCCGGCGAACTGGACAGCTTTTGCAGTATCTGGGCCTGAAAAAGCCGCTGATCAGCTGCCATGAGCATACAGAAAAAAGCCGCTGCCCCCTGCTGACAGAGAAGTTGCGGAGCGGCATGAACATTGTATATGTTTCTGATGCAGGGATGCCCGGTATCTCCGATCCAGGCGCCTTGCTTCTCTCTGCTTGTCAAAAAGAAAATTTGCCCGTAACGGTGCTTCCCGGTGCCTCTGCAGTACTGACGGCAGCGGTGCTCTCCGGGCTGCCCATACAGCCATTTACGTTTTTTGGGTTTCTCCCGCGGGACAGTAAGCCCCGCAAGCAGATGCTCGCGCAAATCGCCCACTGTGGACACGTAGCTATCCTGTATGAAAGTCCTCACCGGGTGCAGAATACGCTGCAGGAACTGTTAGCCTTACTTGGAGATTGCCCGGCAGCTTTATGCCGGGAACTGACCAAGCTCCACGAGGAGATTCGGAGAGGAACACTGACCTCCTTACTGGCCGAAATGGAAGAGGAGCCGCGTGGAGAGTGTGTGCTCTGTGTACTGGTGCCCGAGGCCCTTTCCCACCCGAAAGCACCGGATCCGAAAGTCCTTTTAAAGCAACTGTTGGAAACCATGTCCATAAAGGATGCAGCCGCTGAGGCGGCCCATCAGACCGGTTTTTCAAAAAAAGAAATGTATCGAATGGCACTGGCTTTACAAGAAGCCAATGATACATAAACTTATCACAAAAAAGGAACCCTTTATCCGGTTTGTCTCAGCAATGCCGGCGGGGTTCCTTTTTCTATGGGGAAATCTTTAATGCGATCTGCATGCCTTTTGAAAACCAGTTGATCGGAAGAATATGTCCTCCCCCATCTGGCTGGATCCCCGATTTACAGCGCATAGCTGGCGGCGTTTATGACGGAAACATCTTTTCCGTCTTCATCCTCCTGATCCGCCTGCCCGTCAGTGATCTTGGCTACATCCTCGCACACCAGATACAGATTGGGCAACTGTTCAGCCGAACCACACACTTTGGCGCAATCCCGAATGACGACCCGCTCCACAGTGATCCACTCTGCAGGAACATCCTCTGCTACCTCTATTTTGGCACAGTCCTCCAGAATCACACCGCCGGGATACTCTTCCAACATCTGCCGGGTGAGCATTGCTTTGAGCTTATCTTCCACCCGCAGCATTTTTCCGCTTCGTTCTTTTTGCAGCCGCAGGGAATCATAGGTGATCTCCGGCTTATCTGCAAGAATATCTGCCCACTTTTCCGGCAGTTCCAGTTCTCCATGTACATGAAGATACTCCATCGCTTCCAGACTTTCCTTATCTTCCACAGATACATCTCCCAGCACATAAGCCTTTTTACCGTTGCGCCGCAGGAACAGGCCGTCCAATACGGCATCGTCTTTGATAAACCGGGTACCGTCCGGCAGGATCTCCACATCACATTGCTCATCCAGCAAAGGCAGGACGCTTTCCGTCAGACTTTCCGCTACCAGTGCCTTGGGGCTTTCAAACCGAGCCCCCTTTGCCTGCAAAGCCGCCGCATCCAGCTTATCATCCAGGAATACAAGGCGTTTTCCGGCAAAATATAGCTCTTCCTTGACACGGAGTGCAAAGAGCCTGTCAATCTGAGCCGTATTCTTCAGCCGAAGCGCTCCATCAGGATAAGCTTCTACGGAGCCGCTCACCTGCAGATTGGTCAGACTTCCGATTAAGCTTCTGGGCAATTCCACCATCCCGCTGACCACAATGGCATAGTAGCTTTTTGCCTTTTCTATACCGGAAGGTTCCACGGTCAGCAGTCCGCTGATAAAGAGAACATGGAGTGTTCCATCCTCTGGAAATGCTTCCCCGCTGATGCTGTGAGTACCGCTGTAATTTTCTACCTGCACCTTGACTCCGTCCGGCACGCTGATCACATAGGCCGCATTGAGACGCACATTATGATCCGCCAGCATGGTTTGTACACTGGGCGTCACCAGTACTTCAGCGGCATTGACGGTAACAGAGGCATACTTTTTCAGAGTCTCTTCCCTGGTGCTGCGCATGTCACAAAATGCGGTATTGATAACAAGATCCTTCATTACTTTTTCTCCTTTAACTGTTGTTTTAATATATTTCTTGCTTCTTTTAATTTGCTGCGTATGGTGGAAGGCGGCTCTCCATACATCTCTCCAAGTTCCCGTGCATTGTAGCCCTGCACATACCGTTTCAGGCACAGTTCCCGATGCAGTGGTGGTAAAGCTCCCAACAATTCCCATACTTCCGTATTGGAAAATCCCTGTTCTTCATATTCCTCCGGTTCCAAAAGCACAGGCGCTTTGTTTTGCTCCCTTGTTTGCCTCCGTACCTGATCGATAAACAGATTCCGTGCGGTTTTATACAACCAGGCGCGCCGTTGCTTCTCCTGCAGCTCTGCCAATTCCTCGTAATGCTCCATGGCCCGCACAAAAACCTCCTGGCAAAGATCCTCAGCCCAAGCCCCGCTCTCCGTCATGGATAGGCAGTAGCCGTACAGGGCTTGCCTGTGAAGCCGATACAGTGCTTCTACCATGAAGCTCTCCTCCTTTTCCTTTTTGGAAAATATTCTATTACAGCACTTCAAATCCAGGCAGCGTATTGGCGTAAATTTCGTTAAGGGCCCAAAGAATTTCTTCCTGCCGCCGCTCTCCCCGAAAGTGTCGGGCATTCCGGAAACTGCGCGCCTCTCTGACGCAGGCATCCAGCAATGCTCCGGCTCTCACAAAGGCTGTTCCTCTTAGCATGTCTCATTTCCTCCTTGGTCTGTTTTGCTTTTCATTTATAAAACGAACGAACAGACGCAAGTGTTGGAAAAAATTCTATAAAAGTCACTATGAAACCAATTCTGCATTTTCCTTCGACAGATGAAAGATACAACATAAAGAAAGCAGGTTCGTTTCTTCTGTTTCGACCCGCAGCTGCTCTCTCTTTCCTGCGTCTGCGGCCTACTTCAATACCGCAACACAAACCCACACAAAAAGCGCCCGGTAACATGCTTTCCCCGGGCGCCATGTGTACATTTCTTCTTTTACCTGTCAAGCAACTGCAATACTCCATACCAGGGTTACGATCAACCCCAACACCATCAGCAGCGCCATAAACAGGCAAACAATTCTGGTAAATCTTCCCCGCTTCATAACTTATGCAACGGGATTGAGGGCCTTGACAGCCTCTTCATCTTTGGTCACGTTGTGGCTGTCAATCCAGGCCTGTATCTGCTCCTGAGCATACTGGCTCTTAACGGAGCTTTCCAGATCATCCTTGATCTCCTCTGCAACCTTCTCATAGGGCAGAACACCAGGCGCAATACCTTCAATACGGCGGATGATATACCAGGTGGTTTTTTCCTCCTCTTTTCCGTCGTTTTCTGTGGTAACCTTTACCTCTACCAGCTTGATCTCATCTACAGCCATATCTTTGGCGGCATCGTAGATCTCGGAGCTGAACAGGCTGTCCTTATCGCCGATGCCGTAGCCTTCATCTTCGCCCAACGTAGACAGGAAAGTATCCTGATTGACGTTCTCATCCTTGAGAGCCTCTTCGAAAGCGGCTACACCGCCTTCTTCGATTTTGGTCATGGTCTCCTTTGCTACCGCTTCATCTTCGATCTCAATATCCCGAATGAATACAAAGCCTTCAGGAATATACAGATACGGAAGGGTAACGGAACCCTGCTTGCGGTAGCGCTCATAATTCGCATAAGCACCATCGGCATAGGCCTTTACATAGTTGTCCTGCACATACTGCTCATACAGAGCGGGCAGTTCTTCTTCGGTAATGTTTTTTTCATCTTTATAATGCTGATCCACTTTATCCGCCAGCTTGGAAGCCTGAGCCGCTTCGGTCTTATAGGCAATAAAGCCGCTCTTGGTCAAACCCATGTTGCTGAAATAGGTAGCGATCAGGGTATCGGCATACGTTTCCGGCGTAGTGGAACCGGCATTCTTGGCACTCTCTACGCAGCTTTCATACATCTGCTGATAAGCTTCCTGGCCGGTTTTCCTGCACTCATCCAATTCCTCATCCGTCAGGGTAATGCCCAGTTCTTTGGCGATCTGACCATAGGCTTTCTGCTGGATAAGGCTGTCCAGCATATCGGTCTTGAGTTCCTGCACACCGGCTTCGGTGCTCACATCATAGTATTTGCCGTAGCCATAATACAGAGCATACAGGTTATAAGTGCTGATATTGCTGTAATACTCATTGAAAGCAGTAGAATATTCGCCCTTGGTAATGGTTTCACTGCCCACCGAAGCGATCTGCTGCCGGCGCTCAAAGTAATTGTAGCCAGCCTTGTCCTTTTTTAGCAGCACCACTGCCGCCGCAACGACAATCACCGCAACCAGGGCGATGACAAGGATACGGATCGTTCTTTTTTTGTTTTTCATTTTCTTCTCCCTTACGCTGAAAGTACACCACTTCTGCCATGGCACATTCTTATAAATTATAATATGGAATCAAAGCATTGTCAATGAATGACACAATTATGTTTCGATTCTACTTTTTTCAAACCAGCCGAATATAGGCAGCCATGCCCCCGGTGCGTCCCTCCCGCCGATAGGAATAAAGGTTGTCCGTTTCTTTGGTACACACGCCCATAAAAGAGATGTGCTCCGGCAGCACGCCCCCCTCCATAAACTGGCACAGCGCCGTTTGCCACAGATCCACCGTAGGGTTCCCCTTTTCATTTCGGCCAATAAGGGGACACACGGGGAAGGAATCCGCAAACAGCTTGGCCACATCAGCCCCCACCTCAAAGCAGGACGGACAGATAGAAGGACCGACCCCTGCCAGAATATCTCGTGAGTCACTGCCCAGTGCATGCATATGGGAAAGCACCTCCAAACCAATGCGGTTCAGGGCACCCCGCCAGCCTGCGTGGCATAAGCCCACAATCCCTTTTGACCTGTCATAAAAATAAAAAGCCATGCAATCGGCGTGCCCGGTGATCAGGGTCAGTCCCTTTTCTTTAGTCACCAGCCCGTCACAGGAAGGAAGCGACGGCAGGGTATACCCTTTTCCCCGGTCCTCCTGATCCACAATGAACACCTTGACACCATGCTCGTATGTATCCATGACCATGGAATCGGCCGGAAATCCTGCCGCCCGGGCAAAGCGCCGATAATTTTCAAGTACATCGGAACGGTTGTCGTTGGTAAAACTCAAATTCAGCGATGCATAGGGTTCCTTGCTCACGCCGCCGGTACGCGCCGTAAAACCGTGCTCCACTCCTCTTTCCTGCTGCAGAGCTGGCAGTCGATATAGCCCTATCCCATCCTTCTCTTCAAACACATAGCCCCTTGGGATAGCTTCATAAAGCTCTTTGAACTGCCACTGGGCAGTGATCCGTTTCATGCGCCCCGTCCTTTCTCGTTTTCGTTCAGAAGCTTCTGCAATTCCTCCATAAAGGTATGCGTATCCTTAAATTCCCGGTAAACAGAGGCAAAGCGCACATAAGCTACCTCATCCACCTGCCGAAGGTACTTCATCACCAGTTCGCCCACCTGCGAAGACGGAATTTCAGAAGCCAGGGTATTGCTGGCCTCCCGGACGATATCATCTACCATGCGGTTCTGCACATCGGCAGAAATGGGACGCTTGCCGCAGGCCTTTCGGATCACGGCGGCAATCTTTTCCCGTTCCATGGGCTCTCTCCGTCCATCCCGCTTGACCACCATCATGGGATTTTCTTCAATACGTTCAAAGGTTGTGAACCGTTTACCGCATTTGGTGCATTCCCTCCGGCGGCGGATGCTTGTTCCATCCTCGCTGGGACGGCTGTCGATGACCTTACTGTCTGTATTCCCGCAATAGCGGCACTTCATATATGTTTATTCCCCCTGAACGCAATTTCTAATTAGATTAGTATAGCATACTCAGGGACAAAGCTCCACCAAAATAACATCCTCGCCAAATTTTTTTATCCGGGCAAACGGGATGCACAGTCCTTCCCTGTTTCGCAGCAGTCCCAATCCCCTGCGTTCTCCCGGTACCATGAGTCCCATCACCGTCCCTGTGCAGAGATCTATCTCCAGATCACTGACCTGCCCTAACCTGGCCCCGTCCTGAATATTGATGACCTCCCGGCAGCGAAGTTCTGAAAATGTTGTTCGATTGCCTATGACATTACCGATTTTCTCCCCGTCCTTATGCATGACCATGTCCTCCTTTTTCTTCCTCCTTTTACCTTATTCCCCAGCCGTCGCCATAATACCTTGACGGTATGGTTTCATTGCGATAGAATCTTTGTATGGAGTGTATATTCTATCTTACTCTTGCTCCAAATTCTCTATTCAGTAAAGGAGAATCCCCCGCACATGTTACATAGACAGTTGGCAGGACTTATATGCAGTGCACTGCTCTTGCTGCCCATTGGATTCAACGGAAAGGACGCACTTCTTCCCTCTCCTACCCCGAAAGTGACTGCTGCAGCCCTTTGGGAAGAAACGGGACTTTCATTCAACCCGGAAACGGCCATAGAACCGGAGAATCGCTTCTTTTATGAAGAGGAAGTTGTATTTCAGCAGGAAGAAATCGGTCTATGGAGTTATAGAAGCCCGGAACTGGCTGTGTTTATACGCCGACACAAGACAACGGTGCTTTCCGAAAACGGACGTCCTTATCCCCAGGTAAGCCTGTTCGCACATATCTATATGCGTCAGTTCAACAGCTACCACTCGGGTTTTGCCACGGAAGCAAAAGATGGCATCTCTCTGGCTCCCGCCTGGCAAATTGCTCGGAAGAACAAAGCCGTACTGGCCATCACCGGTGACAATATAACCCAGCAGGACAAGGAACGCAAAGGCGTTATTCTTCGGCAGGGTCGTGTATATCTGGATGGAAAAGCGGCTTCCTTCTGTGCCTTGAAGGACGATTTGACCATGGAGATTTTTAACGGTGGCGAGCGCAATGCGGAAGAATTACTGGAGGAGGGCATTCGGGAAACGGTAAGCTTCGGTCCATGGCTGGTTCGGGATGGAAAAGGCAACGATCAGGTACAGCTTTCCCCCGTAAACCGGGTGAACCCCCGTGTAGGCCTTGGCATGATTGCTCCCGGACACTTTCTTGCCATTGTCTGTGATGGTCGCCAGAGCAACTACAGCTATGGACTAACTCTGGAGCAATTCAGGGATCTGTTTTTGGAGGCAGGCTGTGTGCAGGCTTACAATATGGATGGAGGGTGTTCCACAGGCATGCTCTTTATGGGTGAACACCTCAACCGTCATGATGGCAGCGCCGGCAGTGCCGATTATCAGCGCCGATGGCCCGATGCCCTGCTGTGGGGCTACTCCTCTCTGGTCCCCGGAGTAGAAGACCCGCTTCTTCATAATGGAAACCAGGAACGCTGACTGAAAAGGAGATCATATGCACATCCATAAAAGAAACAGAATTCTATGCCTGCTAATGGGCATCTGTCTGCTTTTTCCTCTTTTAACCATGGGTGAAGAAAGCAGCCCCTATACTCTCCCGGAGGACAAGACCGAACGGGAAATATTACTGTGTGATAGAGATTACCGAACTTATGTGACCATTCACAGGGGAAATAATCTGACCTGCCGGATAGATGCTCCGGGGGAACCTCTGCTGTTGGAATGGCGTGAACTGCCTCAAAGCTATACGCTGGAGCTGCTTGACAAAAAGGGGGAAATACTCTCCCGTCAGGAACGCAGCGGCAGTACTTTTCATGAATACCTGCATACGGAGAATGCCGCTGAATTGCGGCTTTCCGGAAGCAATGACCTGAAAATTGCAGAATTGCGTACCTTGCAGACAGGGGAAACGATATTTGCTTCTCCTGCAACTCCCTGTGATGCACTGATACTTCTGAGGGAACTGGGAGAAGAATATTCTTTGGCCTCCCCTGTGCTGGAGGAACTCCGGCAAAAGGGACTGACCATACAGCTGGTCTATCTGCTTTCCTCTGACAGGGATCGCATGGGGGAAGTTATGGAATACCTGTCTGCCCTGGGGATCTTCCGTGAGCCTGTGTTCCTGTCCTTAAAGCAGCCCCAAGCCGATACCCGGGATGCCGCCCAAAACAAGTGGGCAAATATGCAGCTGAATGTCATACTGTCGTGTGCACCCCGGCTGCTGGTACTCGGCAAGGGTGGTATGTGCGCCTATATCTGGGAGCTGATGCAAAAACAGGGATCGACACCCGAAAAGGTGTATGCCCTGGATGACTATGGAAGTGTTTTATGCGCCATGGAAGAAACCGCTGTGACTGTATTGAAAGAAGTCTGGACGCTTCAGCGTTCCCAGCAGTTGTATAAACAGCAGCCAGCCGTTGAAGCGGCGCTTACCCCTTTGATTGGAGAAGGCAGCCTGCTGGATGGAATGGATACAGCAGACTTTTTGACCTATGCCACTCCTACTCCATTTCCTACAGCTGCCCCTACGCCTTCGCCGACTTACTCTCCCGCCGACACAGAGATTCCTTCCACCGTGCCCTCTCCTTCCGAGCAGAAAAACCAGGAAGATACCGGCGACACGCCCGGCCTTATGAGTTACCTGTTGCCGGGTGCGCTGATGGCCTTTCTGGCGGTAGCTTTTGCCGGAGGCAAAGTCGCCAACGGAAAGATCAAACGCCCGCAGCGGCCCAAAAAGAAAACCAACTGATCTACATATAAAAGCGGAAGGCGCAAGCCTTCCGCTTTTATGTGTTACTGATATTGCTCAATAGCTCTGTCCGAAGCAAGGAAAGCCCCATATGCCCGGCTGGCCTCGTATACATCCGTTTTGCTGGCCAATTCATAGGGAGCATGCATACTCAGCAGAGGGATCCCGCAATCCGCCGTTTCCATGCCATAGGCAGCCGGAAGAGGCGCCATCGTGCCGCCGCCGCCCAGATCCGTAATGCCGTATTCTCCCGTCTGCCAACACACCCCCGCAGCATCAAACACATCCCGCAGCAGCGCCAGAAACTCTGCATTGGCATCATTGGCATCCTTCTTGCCAAAATGCCCTGCATATTTGACCAAAGCAGGCCCACGTCCCAGATGAGCGGTGTTGCCGGGGGCAAAGCACTGCGGATAGTTGGGATCCATAGCCAACACCACATCCGCAGAAAGCATTTGGGAATGTTCCAGAGTTTCCTCCCGTGCAAGCGGTCCTTCTTCGCCGGAAAGATGCAGCAGACGGGCCGTCAGGTTTTCCAGAAAACGGGACTGCATGCCCGTGGCCCCCTGGTTGCCCACCTCTTCCTTATCCAGCAAAAGCAGTCCCGCAGTATGGGCCGGTGTACTCAACTGCAGAATTGCCTGCAATCCGGCATATACGCAGCTGCGGTCATCATGCCCGTAAGCGGCGATAAGGCTGCCGTCCAGCCCGGCATCCCGGGCCTTTCCGGCGGGGACGATCTCCAACTCTGCGCTGAGCAAATCCTCCTCCTCAACATCATATTTTTCATTTAGAACAGACAGGATCTTTTTTTGCAGTGCCAGACCGGCCTGTTTCTCTTCCGCGGTCAATGAAGCCGCAACAGGGTTCAGATCCTCTCCGTCGATGCCCTCCCCCATGGGCTCTTTGGCCTGTTTTGCAGAAAGATGCTTGGGAAGATCACTTATGTACAGCACAGGTTCTTCTTCTTTCTCGCCCAGAGAAACGGTGATCCTCTCTCCTCCCTTCTTTATAATGACACCATGCAGGGCCAAAGGCAAAGCCGCCCACTGATACTTTTTTATACCGCCGTAATAATGGGTGCGAAGCATTCCCAGTCCTTCTTTTTCATACAGCGGACAGGGGCGCAGGTCCAGTCTGGGGGCATCCGTATGAGCGCAAAGCAGACGCATTCCCGTTTTCAGACTCTTCTGACCAATCACGAACAGTGCGGCTGCTTTATTCTTATACAGGGTAAAAACCTTGTCCCCCGGGTGTAATGCCTGCTTCTCTCTCAAAGGCTGAAAGCCTGCTTCTCTAGCCATTTCCACCGCTCTGGATGCCGTTTCCCGTTCGGTTTTGCATGCATTCAAAAATGTCTTATAGCCCCTGCTGAATACTTCCGCATGGCTGTCCTTTTCCATAATATCTCCTTTCATACACAGGAGGGAGGCGCATCTTTCCCAATTACACAGACCCGAAACGATCGCAGATCGTTGGGCTGTATGGAGAAAAGTATGACCTCCCCTATTCCATTTCTTTATTCTTTGTTCAACGCCAGTTCCACTTCAAAACAGTATTTACTGGCTTCATAGGTCAGGATCATGTACTCTATCAGGGTTTCCCTATCGTCGTAGGCCCTGCGCTCTATCTGCAATACCGGGCTGCCCGGCGCAATGCCCAGGCTGTGAGCGACCTCTGCAGAAGCGCCTGCCGCCCGGATGATCTGCCTGCCCAAGCCCAGATTCATCCCCAGCTTATCCTGATAGATCTGGTAGATAGTGCGTTTTTCTGCCTCTTCTCTGGTGAAAGCCGAAGCGAACCGACCAGGCAGATACATATCCGCATTGGCCATGGGCACTCCTCCCACGCTGACCACCCGCCGGATAAACAGGGGCATATCCCCCAAAGCGCCGGCCGTATCCCGATCCAGCGTCTCCGGAGCGGGCCGCAATTCGAACACCGGGACGCTCACCTGCTTTTCCATTTGCATGGAGGACATCATGTTGCTGATCCCTGTCAGATCCCGCAGCGGGTCTACCAATGCCGTCTGGCGAACAAAAGTGCCCTTTCCCTGCAAGATCTCTACTATGCCATCTTTTTCCAGTACCTGTACCGCTTTGCGCACGGTGATCAGGCTGACGCCGAAGCGTTCGCCCAGCTGGCTATGGGTGCCAATACATCCATGTAAGCCATACTTGCCGGAGAGTATCTCCTTACGCAGTTCGTTGGCAATCTGCGCATACAATGGGGTTATCACGTTTTTGTCTACCATGCTTGGTTCTCCCTTGCCTCCGGGGCAGCAGTATTCGCCGGGATAAGCGGCTTTTCATATGGTAAAGATAGCAAAAACCGGAAAAAATGTCAAACAGCAGGATCGTTCTTTGCCTGTGCAAGCGCCTTTTTCTTCCAATGTCCGGAAGCATAATAGCAAACGGCCAGCGTAGCTCCTACTGCCCAGCCTATGGCAAATCCCCCGTACATATACCGGGGCCCAAACTTGTCTGCCAACAGGTACACCACCGGCACCCGGACGAAAATCTGCCCGATAACGGCCACCAGCATGGGCACCAGGCTCTGCCCTGCTCCCCGTATCACACTGTTCAGCGAGAATATAACCGAAAGCAGGCTGTAAGCCGGCAATACCCAACCCACAAACAGGGCGCCGCATTCTATGGTAGCCATACTGGGAGTGAACACCCCCACCAGTTCAGCCCTGAAAGGATAGATACACAAGATGCCCAATGCACACCAACCCAGGCAGCAGCCTACTACCCAGCGGGCAGCGGATCTGACACGTTCCCAGTTTCCTGCACCTACGTTCTGCCCTACCAAGCCGTAGCAGCGCTGGATAAGGCCTGTATAGGCAGAAAAACCAGATTATCGATCTTTAATCCCACGGTATACCCGGCTGCATAACTGCGGCCGAAGGTATTCACCTTGCGCATGACCGCCATTCCGCCCAAGGAAACAGTAGCCATCTGCAAGCCTGCCGGCAGACCGATACCCAGTACTTTCTTGAGCAGCGTCCTATCAAATTCTCCTTTGAAAGGGCGTATGGATAAAAAGGGATAGGTACGCCGTATATATATCACGCCGCAGATCCAGGAAACCAGCTGCGCTATGACCGTGGCTATGGCTACTCCCGCAACGCCAAGGGGAATAAGCGTTACCAGCAGCAGATCCAAAGCCACGTTCACGACCGTAGCCACCGCCAGACACAGCAGCGAGGCCCGGCTGTTACCCAACCCCCGAAGGATACCGTCATTAATGTTATACCCTACGGTAGCCACCAGCCCCAAACCCAGGATGCGGATATAGGTGCAGGCCCCGGGAGCGATCTCCATCTCCACCTGCATCCATTCTACCAGCTTTTCCGCCCCCAGAAAGGCCAGGAGCATTACCGGCAAGGCGGATATGAGGATGGCCCGGTATACCGTATCCACCACGGTGCTTACCTGCTCCCGCCGGCCTGCGCCGAAAGCCTGGGCGATGCACACCGTTGCCCCCACGCCCACACCAGAAAACAGGGATACAAACAAATACATGACCGAAGCCCCCGCCCCCACGGCGGCCAAAGCTCCGTCCCCTACAAAATTGCCTACAGCCCAGCTGTCTACCATGTTGTAAAACTGCTGCAGGAAGTTCCCTGCCAGCAGCGGAAGGGCAAAGGCCAGCATGTGCCGTGGAACACTGCCTTGAGTCATATCCCGCAGGGCCCGGCTCTTCACAGCGTATCCTCCATGGATACGGCCTCTTTAAGAGATGTAAGAAATCCTCTCACCTGCTCCTCTGTGATCACATAAGGCGGTTTACAGAAAAGAACGCTTCCCGCGCAGCCGGGCAGATACCCCGCTTTCTCCACCCGGGTAGCTACCCGGTGGCAAACTTCCGCAGATATGAATTCTACTGCGGCCATCAAGCCTGCGCCCCGGCATTCCAGAACACATCTGCTGCCGGAAATAGATTCCAGTCCCCTGCAGAGAACATCTCCTACCCTCTTTACATGAGTGAGCAATCCCTCTTCCAGCTGACGAAACACCTCGCAAGCCGCCGCGCAGGCCAGCGGATCATCTCCTGAGCCACCGGAAAGAGCCGGCAGATCCTCTTTCGAGGGAAGATTCTTTACCAACAGCGCTGCGATATGCATTCCGTTGCCCAAGGCCTTGCCCAGCAGGAGCATGTCCGGGTCAAGCCCTTCCTGTTCATACAGATACATGGTTCCTGTACGGCCCATGCCGCTCTGGATTTCATCCACAATAAAGAGCATTCCCCGTGCTTTGGTCCACTGCTGCAGTTTTTTCAGGTATCCCTTTGGCGGTTTTGCCACCCCGGCTCCCTGACACAGCTCCACGATCAGTGCTGCACCGGATTGAGCCGAGCCGAAACGGTAAATGTCATCAGCCTGCTCAAGGCACCTGTCTCCCCATTCTTCCCGACTCACTCCCTGGGGCCGCCGGGCACAGCAGGGATAGGGCAGCAGCACCACTCCGGGAGCCAGAGCCCCGCAGCCTGCCTTTCTTTTGGGCAGGCCGGACATGGATGCACTCAGGTATGTTCGTCCATGGATGCTGTTGAAAAAGGAAAAAATCTCCTCTTTTCCTGTCATTTTTCGAGCCAGGCGCACTGCCCATTCCGCAGCCTCGGAACCGGACGAAGTAAAGAAAGCACCTTGAAAACTCCCCCCTGTGGTATCATAAAGATACTGCAGCAGTCTTTTTTTGGAGCCGGAGCGTCCATCTTTGGGGGCGGTAAAGCCCGTCACAGCCTGTTCCATAGCCTGAATAAAGGCGGTATTTTGCTGCCCCAGCACCACCCGCATTTCGTTAAGATCCACCATTGTCTCCCCGTTCTCCATGGTCAGCAGTGCACCGCTGCCGCTTACGGCATGGTGTCCATGCCCCATGGAAAGGGGAGACAGAAGATCAAAGGCTTCTATATTTTCCTGCATTGTATGCAAACCCATCCTTCTTTTTCCTTATTTTTCCGGTGTCCAGGGGATAAAATGCTCCAGGAAATTGCAAATGCTCTCCACCATGGCTTCCAGTATCTTCTCTCCCTTTTCGGCAGTCGCCAGTGTACTGTTACCGTTAATACCATGAGGCGTTTCCATGCGGGATGCAAATGTCACCTTGGGCAGGCCATTGACCACGGCACCGGGGAATATGTCGCAATACTCTTCCACCGCCCGGTCCATATGCACCAGCTCCGGGTGGATATGCAGCATGGTTGAAGTTTCGCTTTCGTCCCCATGGCCGCCACGCTTCTGGATACACAAAGCATCTTCTGTCTCCTTAGCCAGATACTTTATATCCGTTACCGCGATCTTTGCGCCATAGTGGTTATCCATATCCCGGGCCAGCAGGCAAAGAGGCAGATGAGTAGATACGCCGCCATCAATGATGAGAAACTTTCGTACTCCAAAGCGCACAAAGCTTAAAAGAATATCCTGCACATATGCGGTAAAATGAGCGTGTTCCACGCTGACAGAACCCTTCCACTCCACAAAGGCAGGAAAATAGGCATAGGGCAACGTAGGTAATGTCAGCACATTGCAGCGCTTTGTGACTTCGTTTGCCACATAATCCGTTACATAGTAATCCGTGCCCATGGGCAGATGATTCCCGTGCTCCTTGGAACCGCCGCCGATAGGCAGTACCACTACGCTGTCCTCATTAAGAAGAGGGCCCAGCTGTTCATATGTCAGTTGGCTGATATGATATCCCATGGATTATATTCCTTTCTTACAATTCTTCTGCGAAATGGCAGGCTGTGAAATGGCCCGGCTCCAGTTCCCTGAGCTGCGGACGCTGTTCCTTGCAGCATTCCCTGGCATAAGGGCAACGCTTCCAGAATTTACATCCCGTTGGCGCATCCACGGGGCTGGGCACCTCCCCTTTCAGAGGGATGCGCCTGCTTGCCCACCCGCCATCCGGATCTGCCACGGGAATAGCCGAAAGCAATGCCTTGGAGTAAGGGTGCAAAGGCCGGCCATACAAGGCGTCCGGTGTGCCAAGCTCCATGATACTGCCCAAATACATGACGGCAATGTGATCGGAAATGTGTTTGACCATGGACAGATCGTGAGAAATAAACAGATAGGTCAGCCCCATCTCCCGCTGCAGACGGATAAGCAGATTTACTACCTGTGCCTGAATGGAAACATCCAAAGCGGCAATAGGTTCATCGCATACAATGAACTCCGGTTCCAGAGCCAGAGCCCGGGCAATGCCGATACGCTGTCGCTGTCCTCCTGAAAGTTCATGAGGGAACCGGCTCAGAAACTCCGCCGGAAGACCCACTTTATGCAGAAGTTCGGCGCAGATAGCCGTACGCTCCTGGGCGGAATAGGAAAAATGCACCTTCATGCCCTCCTCTATGATAGAAGAAATGGACATGCGGGGATCCAGACAGGCATAAGGATCCTGAAAGATCATCTGGTTCATTTTCAGGTAGTCCCGCTGCTGCGCCTTGGTCATGGTATCCTTGTCCTGCCCGTGATAAAGCACTTTTCCGGCGGTCTTCTTGTATACGCCCAGCAGGGTGCGGCCGCAGGTGGTTTTGCCGCAGCCGGATTCCCCCACCAGAGAAAAGGTCTCTCCCTTACGGATCTGAAAACTGACATCGTCTACAGCCTTTACCACTCCCCGTTTGCTGGGGAAGTACCGGCTCAGGCCCTGCACCTCATACAGGATCTCGGTATCGTTCATTCTTCCTTACCTCCGATGCCCTCGGGGGGCTGTACTTTGGGAGCCAGCGGATGACAGAGCCAGCAGACGGCAGAATGCCCCTCCTCCAGCTGTGTTTCCTGCGGACACTGTTTTTTACAGATACCCATGCAGTATTCACACCGGTCTGCAAAGGGACAGCCGTTCAGCGGCAGCCTGAGATCCGGCGGCGTGCCCCGAAGGGCATACAACTCGCTCTTACTGGAAAGAGCCCGGCCCGGAATAGAAGAAAGCAGTGCCCAGGTATAGGGATGCCGGGGCCGTTTAAAGATATCTTCCACAGTGCCCCGTTCCACGATCTGCCCGGCGTACATAACCTGCACCCTTTGAGCAAAACTGGCCACTACGCCCAGATCATGAGTCACCAGGATAACGGACATGCCGCTCTGTTCCCGGATACGGCCCAACAGATCCAGCAGCTGTGCCTGTATAGTCACATCCAGCGCAGTGGTAGGCTCATCGGCAATGAGCAGCTTGGGCCCGCAGGCCAGTGCAATGGCGATCATTACCCGCTGGCGCATACCGCCGGACAGCTGATGCGGATAACAATCCAGACGCTCTTCGGGATCGGGGATCTCTACCAGTTCCAGCAGCTCTTTGGCCCGTTTCCTGGCTTCTCCTTTGGTCATGGATGTGTGGGTGAGCAGGTTTTCCATGATCTGTTTGCCCACGGTCATGGTAGGATTCAAAGAAGTCATGGAATCCTGAAAAATCATGGAAATATCTTTGCCCCGCAGGGTATTGAGCTTGCGCCTGGGCATATGAAGCATATCCTGCCCTTCCAGTTCGATCCTTGAGGCGGGATCCACCCGTCCGTTGGTCCTATCCAGCAACCGCATGGCAGCCTTGGCCGTAACTGTCTTGCCGCAGCCGGATTCCCCAACGATGGCCAGCACTTCTCCCTTTTCCACAGTGAAGCTGACGCCCCGAACGGCATGAACCGCCCCTGCATAGGAATCAAAGTGTACATGCAGATTTTCAACTTTCAGCAACGGATTCATTCTTTTACCTCCGCATTCTGGGGTCAAGAGCATCCCGAAGGCCATCCCCCATCAGGGTAAAGGACAGGGTAGTCAGGGCAATAAGCAGCGAGGGAAAAAGCATCTGATAGGGATAAAAGAGCAGCGTGCTCTGGGCTGCAGAAGCAAGTGCGCCCCAGCTGGTATCCGGCGCCGCCACGCCAAGCCCCACATAGCTTAAAAACGCTTCGCTGAAAATAAACCCCGGTATTCTAAAGGTCAGGTTGACAATGATGACGCTGATGGTATTGGGAATAAAATGCGTCAGCACGATCTTCAGTGGAGAAACGCCCATGATCCTGGCCGCCATAACAAACTCTGAACGGTTGATCTGAAGCATCTGAGCCCGTACGATCCGGGCCACTCCGCACCAGCTGGTCACCGTCATGGCAAAAAGCAGTGTGGGAATGCTGCTGCTTTCCAGCACTACGGAAAGCAGAATCACCAGCAGCAGGTTGGGTACGCTGCTGAGGATATCCACGATACGCATCATGATCATATCCACGCGGCCCCCGAAATAAGCAGCCAGACCGCCATAAAGGCAGCCGATGACCCCTACAATCAAGGCGCCGCAGATACCGATGACAATGGATACCCGGCCGCCTACGGCCACCCGGGCAAACAGATCCCTTCCCAACGAATCCGTACCGAACCAGTGGGCTGCGCTGGGGCGCTGGTTGCGGATCTTCACATTTTGGGCGGAAAAATCATAAGGGCAAAGCACCGGCCCAAGCAATGTGAACAAAACGATAAGCAGCAACAAGGCCGCCGCACACAAGGCAACTTTATTTTTGCAGAAACGTCGCCAGGCATCCTGCCAGTAGGTCATGGGCTTTCCGGCCAGGATCTCGCCGTCCCCGGCAGGTGCCCCCAGGGGAATGAAATCCTGCTTATTCAAAGGCAGATTTTCCATAAACGCCTCCTATTTCTCATTACTCAGCCGCAGACGTGGGTCGCAGAGCATGAGCAGAATGTCTGAAAGCAGCATGGCCATTACATAGATCCCCGTAAAGATCACGTTCAACCCCAGAACCACGGAATAGTCCCGGTCGTTAATGGCGCTGATAAAATATTTTCCCAACCCGGGAATGGCAAAAATCTTTTCAATGATAAAGGAACCGCTGAAGATCCCGCCCACGCTGACACAGATCATAGTAATGCAGGGAAGAATAGCATTGCGCAAAATATGCCGGGTAACGATGTGGAAGCGGCTGACGCCTTTTGCCTCGGCAGTGAGAATATAGTCCTGTCCGGCGGTATCCAGCACGCTGGAGCGCATATACCGGGCATAAGAGGCAAGAGGTGAAACACACATGCATGTTACCGGTAGGACCAGATGCTTCCATGTACCATAGCCAGTAGTTGGAAAAACAGGCCAGGTCACCGTCAGGGCATACTGCAGCACTGCCGCGATCACAAAAGTTGGAATAGCCGTACCCATAAGAGCCAGCACCATGACCAGTCTGTCAGGCCAGCGGTTCTGCTTCAGTGCCGCCACGATGCCCAAGGTCAGCCCCAGCACTATGCCAAAGCCCAGAGCAAGGCCGCCGATGCTGGCAGAAACAGGGGCATATTGAGATACGATCTCCCCTACCTTGCGGCCGGGATAGCGCAGCGAAGCGCCCAGATCCCCGGTAAGCAGCTGCTTTATATAGCGGACATACTGCACAATAAGGGGCTGGTCAAAGCCGTATTTTTCCATGTACAGCTGGCGGGTCTCCTCAGGAAGATCCTCTACCATGGAGGTAAAGGGATCCCCGGGAATAGAGTGCACCAGCAAAAAGGTGATGGAAACCACGGCCAGGAGCGTCAGCAGCATATAGCCCAGACGCTTGAGGATATATTTCCACATAGAGACCTCTCCTTGGTTGGTTTTCTGCGGATATAGGCGGCCCATGTAAGAGCCGCCTATACGACGCTTGTTTATCCAGTTTTACCGGCCCTGCGTGTACAGGTACTTCATGCCGGTGGTGTCAAATACGTTATCGCTGAAATTCTTTACATAGCCATAGGAGAAGCGGATGCTGCCGGTCCAGTAGCAGGGAGCAATGGCAGCTTCGCTGAGCAGCATTTCTTCGGCCTGACGGTAGAGCTCCAGACGTTGGGCTTCGTCCTGCGTGGACACGCCCTGCTTGACCAACTGCATATACTCACTGTTGGCCCAGCGGGACTGGCCGCCCTTCTTGTTGGCCCAACGGCTCAGCTGGAACCAGGGCTCGGGATTGGCGCCCCAGGAGGTGGAGGCCATCTGGTAGTTACCGGTGTTTACGTTGGACATATGGGTAGAGCTGTCGTTGAACTCAAGCTCGACCTTTACGCCCAAAGTCTCCTGCCACATCTGCTGGATCAGCTCGGAATAGGTTCTGGCATCGGCAGTGGTGGCGCCCCAGGCAAACTTTACGGTGAGGGCAGAAGGATCGCTGCCCAACCCGGCTTCTTCCATACCGGCGATAAGCAGGGCTTTAGGATCGGGATTCTCGTTCTGAAGCTTGCCGATGACGTCTCCGGCAGCTTCTCTGAAGTTCAGAGAACCTACATTGCATTCATTGGGGATCAAGCCTGTTGCCACAGTGCCGGTGCCGCCGGTGATGATCTCGGCCATGGTTTCTCTGTCAAGCGCCAGAGAGAACGCCAGACGGATCTTCTGATTAGAGAACACGGGATCTTCACAGTTGAACACGATCATGAAGGTACGGGCAGCACTCATCTTCTTGCTGGTGAGGTTGCTGTCGGCAGAGAACTTGTGGATATAGTCGATATTGGAGACGCTGACGTAATCCAGGGAACCATTCTCAAAGGAAGACATCATGGCGTTCACATCCTCCATAATATGGGAGGTGTACTTGGTGAGCTTTACCGCATCGGCTTCCCAATATTGGTCGTTCTTTTCAAAGACCAGGGAGCTGCTGTGATTCCACTCCTTGAGCACGAAGGGACCGCAGCCGATGATCTTATCCGCATCGGCACCGTACTGATCGCCATACTTTTCCGCATAATCCTGGCGGCAGGGAAAGATATCGGTGTTGGTCAAAAAGCCGGCATCCGCATTGCCCAGGGTGATGACCAGAGTCTTATCATCGGGAGCAGTCACGCCCAAAGCGTCGGCTGCGGCAGCACCGCTGAATACATCTTCAAACCCGGCAATGCTGTACATATCGGAAGCCAGAGGCCATGCGTTAGTGGGGTCTGCCTGACGCTGGAGCGCATACAGATAATCCCCTGCTACTACGGCCTGCCCATCACTCCAACGATTGTCTCTGAGATGGAAAGTATAGGTAAGACCGTCTTCAGAGATCTCCCAGCTTTCGGCACCTGCACCGGTGACCACACCATTCTGCACCCGAGTCAGAGGCTCCAGAATGTTGTACATGACGCTGCGGCTGTAGGTATCCAGAAACTTGGCCACATCCAGGGAAGAGGGCTCGCTCTTGAGCAGCACATTCAGGTAACTGTCTGCATCGGCATCCTGAATGTTCGTCTCCTGAGGCTTGGGCTCCTCAGTGGCGGTGGCTTCGGGCGCCTTGGTTTCATCGGCAGAGGGCTCGTCCCCCCCGGCCTGGGGCTGGTTCTTTGTGCAGCCGGCAAAAGCGGCAGCCACCAGCAACACCATCAGCAGCAAAGAGAGGTACTTTTGGATCTTTTTCATTACTTGTTTCCTTTCTGCTTTTTATTTGTTCTATAATGCCCATTAAGGCAGAGATACTTTATTCTTCCAGCAGGGGATGGGCAGCAAACCAGTCCAGCACATCCTTTACATAACTGGTGCCCTGAAGGGAATGATCTGCCCCCTCATACACGATGAGCTTATGTTCTTTTCCGGCAGCGGTCAGGGCCCGATCCATTTTGTATGCCTGCTCCGGCACCACCCGCCAGTCGGCCGTCCCCTGACAAATGAGTACGGGAGGCAGGATCTTATCGGCCCAGTATACGGCGGAACGCTTTTTGTATTCCTCCGGCAGTTCTTCGGGAGTGCCGCCGATCAGCTCTACACAGTCCTGATGCATATCATATTCCCCGTCATGGAACCGGTCATACATGATAAAGGCATCTGCCAGACCTGCACCAATAGCCGCCGCCCGAATACGCTTGTCCAAAGCGCAGGCCCGGTATGTCATCATACCGCCTCTGGAATGGCCCAGCATATACATTTGGGGCTTTTTTACACAGGGAAGACCCAAGGCCAGATCCATCAGATGCAGCACGTCATATACATCACGGCCGCCAAATTCTTCCCGTCCGGTACCGCCGCAGTTGCCCCGATACTGGCTGCCAAATACCGCAAAGCCTTTGGAGGCATAGCGGCAAAGAACCACTGTGCGCAGAGTGCCGAACTCCCGGTTGCCTCCGCGATTGAAGATCAATCCCGGCCAGGGGCCATCTCCCTCCAGAGGAAAAGCCGCATAGCCCTCCACCTCGCACGCATCGGAACGATAGCGGATAGAATACAGCCGCACTTTGCCGGTAAAAGGTTCGGGCACTTCCGCTTCCCGAACTGCCAGAATCAACGGAGATGTTTTCAGGATCTGTTCCATAGCTTTGGCGTCCTCTCTATAAGTCATTATATAATGTTATGTTCTTAGAGTTTCATTGTAGTCTACAGGTTTCCCAAATGTCAATAGATTTAATTTATAATCATGATTATTTATCGTTTTTTCTGATACTGCTTCTTCATGCCATTTATTTGCATTTTACGCGCATACAGTCAGGAGCTTCGGTAGATCACATTACAATTATCCGTAGGATAAAACGTGCCGGTCACAGGCGCCCAAATACAAAAAAGCACCCGGCAAGCCGGGTGCCTTACTAATTTTTCCATCTGACCGTTTTTGCTTTACCGGCAGCTGCGGTTCCTGCGGCAGGCACAGCCGTTCTGACGCCCCTGCACGATTTCCAAACACTCACCGAAACGCTGGAAATGCACCACTTCCCTCTCCCGGAGAAAATACAGAGGCTCCAGTATTTGGGGATTATCAGTCATGTTCATCAGGTGCTCATATGTCACCCGCGCCTTCTGCTCCGCCGCCATATCCTCTGTCAGGTCCGCAATGGGATCCCCGGTGCAGGCGATATAAGAAGCGGTAAAGGGCACGCCGTTTGGATCCACCGGGAACACCCCATGATCATGGATCACATAGTATCCGCCCAATCCGGCTGCATCCAGTTCGGCACAGGTGGCCCCCTGCATACACTGATGGATCATAGCGGCGATCATTTCCCAATGCGCCATTTCTTCCGTGCCGATATCCGTCAAAGTGGCGATGACCCGCTGATCCGTCATGGAATACCGCTGGGTCAGGTATCGAAGGCCCGCTCCCAGCTCGCTGTCCGGCCCGCCGTACTGAGCCATGAGCAGTTTAGCCATTTTCAGGTCTGCCCGTGTGATATGTACCGGATGCTCCAGCCTTTTTTCATAGATCCACATAGACCGTCCTCCTTATCCAACGTTCCAGGGCCAGGGCTGAAGGATATACCCGGAATTCTCCATGGGGCACTGACCAAAGTTCAGCAGATTGTTTTCTGCCTGGGTATAGGCTGCCAGCAAAGAACAGAGCCTTTCCCCGTAGCAGTTATAATCCCGGCGAGCGTCCTCATCCTCCGGATGAGTATCCAGATACAGGCCCAGTTCTACGCAGGCAAACCGTGCCTGACCGATGGCCTCTTTCAAAGCTTGCATATCCGTATTCATGGCAGCACCTCTCTTATCAGCTCTCCTGCCCACAGTTTGTGGGACTGTAAGCGGAAACCAGTTCCGGGAACAGCGTTCCCTTCTCCATGGCTTCCCGGGGGCAAAAGCCCGCCCGATAGCTTTGATCCGGGAAATAGGTCTGTGCCAGACGACAGCCGCCCCCGGAACTGACGGCTTCCTCGCCGCATCTTTCACTGGTGCAGACCTCTCCGGCCAGCACCACATTGCTTTCCTGGGTGGGATCCAGCCCCGGTTCCCTGCCGGTAAAGCAGCAGGCGTCCCCGGATTGATAGTTTGTTTGCATGACTTCCTCTCCTCCCTGGCAAATATACCCCATCCTATGCAAAGGCAGGTGGGAGCGTGCAGAAAAGGTCTGCCTCCGCAGACATACCGGTTTACATTCTGAAAATGAGGAGTTTGAAATGCCGGACGGACAAATGCTGCGCTTTTGTATGCAGACAGAACTCTTTTCCAACGTTTCCTGACAGCTTTCACCCTCTTTCAAGTCTATCCTCCAAAAAGGAAAAAGGGAGCCTTCCAGCCCCCGAAACAAATAAAAAGTCACGTTCACAAGCAGAGGCTGCGTCACGTCATGCCTGCTCTGCCCCTAAACGGTTCAATCCCAATCGATACAGGTATTCCACTCCGTATCCAAGAGCATCCTCATCCATAAGGTACCGACTGTTATGATGAGGCATATCGCAGCCCTTAGCTTCATTTCGTGCCCCCAGTTCCACAAAGAATCCGGGCGCATAGTCCAAAAAGGCGGAATAGTCTTCTCCGGGCATGAGGGGATCTATATCCAGCACCGCTTCCCTGCCAAAAACATTTTCAATCAGTCTGCTGGCCTGTTCGGTAAGAGCCTTATCATTAACCACGGATGCATAGCCTCGGGAAAAAGCAAAATCATATGACGCTCCGGCAGAAGCACATATGCCCTGTACGATTCCTTCCAACATTCCCGGCAAAGCGTCCCGGGTGCTTTTTTCAAAAGTGCGGGTAGAGCCTGTAAGTTTTACCTCACCGGGAATAATGTTATAGGCGCTCCCCCCTTCTACCATGCATACGGAAACCACCGCCGGCTCTACCGCCCGGATACGCCGGGCCACCACCGTTTGCAAAGCCAGTATCACCTGAGCAGCGATGACTACCGGATCCACGCAGGTTTCCGGAAAGGCAGAATGCCCGCCTTTGCCCCGTATAGTGATATCGAAGCGATCCGTAGCGCTGGTCAGGGGCCCTGGCCGGACACCGAAGGTCCCTGTGGGAAAATTGGAGCTCAAGTGCAGGCCATACAGTTCCTCCACCCTCTCCATAACCCCGGCCCGGGCCATCTCTATGGCACCGCCCGGAGGCAGTTCCTCGGCGTGTTGGAAGAAAAAGCGTACTTCGCCGTGAAGCTCTTCCCGCTGCGCCGCCAGAAGTCTGGCTGCGCAAAGAAGCATGGACGTATGGCCATCATGGCCGCAGGCATGCATGACTCCCGGCACCCGGGAAGCAAAAGGCAGTTCCGTCTCCTCCTGAATGGGCAGAGCATCTATATCTCCCCTTATGGCAATGGTACGGCCGGGATAAGCCCCTTTGAGTACCGCAACCACCCCTGTCCGGGTGGGGGTATGCAGTTCCAGTCCAGGGATCTTCCCCAGTTCCTCCAGCAGAAAGGCCGTGGTCTCTACTTCCTCAAAGGAAAGCTCCGGATGCATATGGAGATGCCTCCGCCAGGCGATACACTGAGGCAATATATTCTGTACTTTCGGGCTCAGGTTCATATCCTTCCGCCTCCCTTTCCCTCTTAAAATCCATCGCCGCAGGTTTCTCCCCGGCGAAATTTATCCCAGAATGCCAAGTAACTTTCCCGGGTAAACCGGGGAACAAAGTTTTTCCGAATGCTTCTGGCCGTCTCTCCTTTATCATAAAGCAGATCAATAACCGTCAGTGCCATGGCTTTGGCCGGCATGACATAGGCCATTTCCTTATCACAGATGGTAAAGTTTTTGGCATGGGCGTCCCCGGCATATCCTCCGGTAGATACATGGATAAAGGGCATCAGAGCGCTCAGATCCCCGGCGTCGGTGGAGCCCAGCAGTTCCTCTCCCCATATGCCCGTATCCGGCCCCAGTAGCCGCTCTCCGTTTTCAGCAAAAAGCCGGGAAAGCGTCTTATCCTGATGCAGGGGCATATATCCCGGTAATTCATCAATCTCCACTCCGGCGCCGATGCTGTAGGCGCTGCCCTTTAAGCAGCGGTTTACCTTTTCTGAAGCGCTGAGGATAGCCTCCATGGACATACCCCGAACATAAGTCTCCATGCGCACATCCGCCGGTACAATATTTACCAGATCCCCGCCTTTGGTGATAATGGGATGTATACGAATCCTGTCCGCCTCCCGGAAGGTTTCCCTCTGGGTCCCTATAGCCAGCAAAGAAAGGGCGGCGGCATTCAGTGCGTTGATCCCATCAAACGGGCGGCTGCCGGCATGGGCTTCTTTTCCCGTAAAACGGATGACCTTTCCTATAAAGCCGGAACTGAAGCAATCCAGCAGAAAACGCCGTTCTGTGACTCCGGCATGGGAGTGGATCATCAGCCCCATATCCACATCTTCCAACACGCCCAGACGGACAAACTCCTGCTTGCCCCCCATAAACTCTATTTCGCCCTTTTCCTGCAGGCTTTGGCGAAACTCCAGTTCCACATACTCTTCCGCAGGTACTGCCGCAAAGGTCACGTCTCCACCCAACAGCCCCTTCAAAGGCGCCAACCCCATGGCGGCACCCAGCACCGCTGCGATCTGACTGTTGTGTCCGCAGGCATGGGCGGCTCCGGTCTCGGGATCGGCACAGGGATGCAGGGGACTGACCACAGCATCCAGTTCTCCCATGAGCATAACATTTGGACCGGGCACGACACCCGCAAGCCGTCCCTTGACTCCCGTTCGGGCAATCCCCTTACGGCAGGGGATGCCTAACTCTTCCAGCGTATCAGAAAAAATTTGAGAGGTCCGCCGCTCCTTGAAGCCCAGTTCCGGATGGCGAAAGATATCCTCTCCCAAAGCGATGATATCTTCTTTGTGGGCATCGATGGACTGCAGGCATAATTTCTTCAAATTTTCTTTATTCATAAAAAAAATCCTTTTTCTTGATTTGTCAATATATGTCTAGTATTCTATATAAGGAAAGTGCATCCTGCAAGCCCTTTCTGCGCATCTTTTCGTAAATATTTATACATTTTCTGTACCCTGTTCTCCCACGGAAAACGAAATGCAACTTGTGTTTTTCTTTTCCTTTTTCTCTTGACAATGGAAGCGACAGCATCTATACTGTCCCCATTCCAAAAATACTTGTCCGTAAAATACGGATACGCGGAAAGGAGTATGCATGATCCGGGAACGTGTACAGGCTGCGGCAGGCAAGCGGCCATTTGACGTGCTGATCCGTCATCTAAAGCTGGTAAACGTCTTTGACGGATCCATTGCACCGGGCTGCCTTGGCCTTATGAATGGGTTCATCGCCTATGCCGGGCCGGAACTTCCCGGGCTTTCAGGTCTTTCGGAAACAGACGGTCATGGGCTGTATGCACTGCCGGGTTTTGTGGATGCACATATGCACCTGGAAAGCAGCATGCTCTCTCCTTCCGCTTTTGCCGCAGAAGTTCTTCAGCGGGGTACCACCACGGTGTGTGCCGATCCCCATGAGATATGCAACGTTCTTGGGGCAAAAGGCGTGCTGACCATGCGGGAACTGACAAAAGACCTGCCCCTGCGTGTGCTGCTGATGGCTCCTTCCACAGTGCCTTCGGCCCCCGGATTAGAAGGCTCCGGAGCCGAGATCGGCCCTGAGGAAATGGCCTCTCTGCTGGAAAACCCCGATATCTTTGGCGTAGGGGAAGTCATGCATTTTAACGGTGTAGCCGACGCTGAGCCGGATATTCTCTCTGTTATAGAAGAAGGCGCCCGCCGGGGTGTTCTCATCGATGGACATGCCTCCCTGCTGACCGGGCGGCGGCTTCAGGCCTTCCGGGCAGCAGGGATCCACACGGATCATACGATAGATTCTGCCGAAAAACTCCGGGAAGTTCTGGCACTGGGTTTTTACGCTCAGATACAATTGAGTATGCTCACTCCCGCTTTGTGCCGGGTCATGGAAGAAATTTCTTTGGACAGCCGAATTTGCCTGGTCACCGACGATGTGCCGCTGGACCGGCTTATGGAAAAGGGACACCTGAACTATGTGGTACGCCGGGCCATAGAATTGGGGCTTTCCCCCATGAAGGCCATTCGCTTTGCCACCCTGAATCCGTCCTGTTGCCTGCGTCAATATGAGTTGGGCGCTCTGGGACCGGGCATGCGGGCGGATATTCAGCTGATTCGGGATATATCTGCCCCCGAACCGGAGCAGGTCTGGATAAATGGGCAGTGTCTCGTGAAGGAAGGTGCTTTACAAGTCTCCCTTCCTGCTCCGAATTTAACGGAGCTGACCGCCCATTCCATGCATCTGCCGCCCCTGAAGAACGAAGACTTTGCCTGCCGTGCAAATGCCCCCGATGATACCCGGTTTGCGCTGGTAAACACCATCCACCAGGACGGCGTGCATATGCGCACTACCCTGCGCGAGGCACAGCTCCCTCTGATCCGTCAGGAGGACGGCTGCTTTCTGGGCAATGACGGTTTTGTAAAGATGTGCGTATTCAACCGCTACGGCATCCCTCGTCATGGCACTGCCTTTGTGGATATGCTGGAAAGTTTTTCCGGTGCGGTGGCCCTGACCTATGGGCATGACGCCCATAATCTTTCCGTATTCGGATCCAACGATGCGGATATGGCCCTCTGTGCCAATGCCGTTATAGAGTCCGGCGGCGGGCTGGCAGCTGCCCAAAATGGACAGCTGCTCTGTTGCATACCTTTGCCTCTTGCAGGACTTATGAGCTTAAAAGATGCCCCTGAACTGCAAGAGGACATGAGCGCTTTTCTCGACTGCTGCCGGGATATGGGGTTTGTGCACCAGTCTCCCCTTGTATTTTTCACCATGATGGCACTGGCCGTTTCCCCTGAAGTCAAGTGCACGGATATGGGGCTGGCGGATACTGCCCAAAAGAAACTTCTTCCCCTGATCAAAGCCTTTCTGTGAGGTGACTGCATGAAGAAAAAGACCCGTTCCCTGCTTTTGGCTTTGCCCACGGTGCTGGCATTGCTGCTGTTTTTCATAGGCCCCATGGTCTATATCCTTATTCGCACGCTTGCACAGGGAGGCAGCGGTGCCTTTTTGAAATTCTTTACGGATGAATTCTACCTGAAGATCCTGTGGACGACCTTGCGGGTCTCCCTGCTGTCTACCGTCGTATCTCTGTTGCTGGGATATCCCACAGCCTATTACATGGCCCGGACCCGTTCGAAGATGAAAACGGTAATGATGATCATCATCCTTTTCCCTTTTCTGGTCAGCGCCGTTGTACGCTCTTACGGCTGGATGGTGATCTTGGGCAAAAACGGCTTGTTCAACCAGTTGCTGCTGGCCCTTGGGCTTATACAAAAGCCGCTGTCCATCCTGCATACGGAAGCAGCCGTGATCATTGGTATGATCCACCTGCTGATCCCATATATGGTGCTTTCTCTGGTAGGCGTGCTGCAAAGTATCGACCCCAATGTGGAATATGCCGCCTACAGTCTGGGGGCTGCGCCCCTTACGGTGTTCCGCAAGGTCATATTCCCTTTGAGTCTGCCGGGAATCATTTCCGGCTGCGTGCTGGTGTTCACCATGAGCATGACTTCTTATGTGACCCCTAAGCTGCTGGGCGGCTCCAAATTCCGCATGATGGCCACCATGGTGGTACAGGAGATCAACGTGAACTTTGACTGGCAGGCAGCTTCGGCCATCAGTTATATCCTGCTGGGCGTCATTCTGCTGGTGCAGGTACTGGTGGTACTGATCACCTCCGGATATATGAAACGATTGGGGGGCGGTAAAAATGCGTGAAAAGAAGGCAAACTTCCTATGCAGGCTGATTGCGGTACTGGTGATGTGCTTTTTGCTGGCACCGCTGGTGATCATCATCATCGCTTCCTTTACCCCCACGGCGGTAGTGACCTTCCCGCCAAAGGGCTTTTCCCTGAAGTGGTATAAGAATATTTTCTCTTCCTCTACCCAGTTCATGAGCGGCCTGGTCAACAGCCTTAAGATCGGTCTGCTGGCTACGGCTCTGGATATACTGCTGGGGGTCACGGCGTCGCTGAGCATCTGCCGTTATGACTTCAAGGGGAAAAATCTGCTGCTCAACTACTTTACTTCCCCCATGTATGTACCCTCTGTAGCCTATGCTTTTGTACTTTTGCAGGTATACAGCCAGATAGGAGGCATTCCCGGGGCGTTGCGGATCTTTATCGGGCATTTTGTCATCATATTGCCTTACATCGTGCGCAACACGGTTTCGGTGCTGCATGTATTCAACTGGACACTGGAGGATGCGGCTACTTCTCTTGGGGCCAACCCCATGCAGGTATTCTTTAAAATCACCATTCCGTTGGCTAAACCCGGCATACTGGCCGGAGGCCTGCTGGCCTTTTTATACAGTTTTGACGAGGTTGCCCTCAGCAGCCTGCTGTCTACTCCCAAATTCATTACCCTGCCCATACGGATCATGAACTATATGGAACTGACTTTCGACCCCACGCTGGCAGCGGTATCCACCTTTTTGATATTGGGTTCCCTGGGACTGATCGTTCTCATGGAGAAGTTTGTAGGCCTGGACATGTTTGTAAAATAAGGAGAATCACCCATGGCAACACTGGAACTAAACCATCTTACCAAGCGCTTCGGCGCATTTACCGCCGTCAACGGACTGGAACTGCAGGCTGCTGACGGAGAGATGATTGCCCTGCTGGGGGGCAGCGGCTGCGGCAAGACCACCACCTTGCGAATGATCGCCGGTTTTCTGGATCCGGATGCAGGCACTATCCTGGTCAACGGCCGGGATGTAAGCAAAATCCCTCCCTATAAGCGAAACATAGGCATTTTCTTTCAAAACTATGCTTTGTTTCCCCATATGACTGTTTTTGAAAACGTCGCCTTTGGACTCAAACTGCAAAAGCTGAAAAAGCCTGAAATCGAAAAAAGAGTAAAGGATATTCTGGAGTTGGTTAAGCTGGTGGGCTTTGACAGGCGCTATCCCCGGGAGCTTTCCGGCGGCCAGCAGCAGCGGGTCGCTCTGGCCCGAGCTCTGGTGACCAGGCCTTCCATACTGCTGCTGGATGAGCCTCTTTCCAATCTGGATGCCAAGCTGCGCACGGAAATGCAGGTTGAGATCAAACGTATTCAGAAGGAGCTGGGCATCACTACCATTATTGTTACCCACGACCACGAAGAAGCCGTTTCTTTGGCGGACAGGGTCATTGTCATGCATGAAGGACGCATCCTGCAGATCGGCGCTCCTGAAGAAGTTTTTGATCGGCCCAACAGTCCGTTCGTAGCGGATTTCATGGGTTTTTCCACCTTTATTCACGGGATTATGGGGCCCAGAAGTCAGGGAGAGCTGCGCCCTGTGCTTTGCTCCGGCCGGCAAGTACTGGTATCCTCCGGCATTGCCCGCTCCATAGAAGATGGTGCATCGGTGCTGCTGGGCATCCGCTCAGAAAACCTGCACCTGGTGCAGCAGCCGGGCGAAAACACGTATCTTGGCCGCATTGATGCCCTGACCTATAAAGGCACCGCCACCCGACTGGAGCTCAGCGGTGCTTTTGCAGAAACGCTTTACCCTGCTGTTCACGGCTATATCCCCCAAAGTGTGGGACAGAACGTATATGTGCATATACCATCCCAAGGGATCTGTGTATATAAAACAAATCAGGAGGAAAATGAACAATGATGAAGAAAATGCTCGCCATGCTGCTGGCACTGGTCATGCTTCTTTCCATGGCCGCCTGCGCTCAGGACAGCAAGCTCGCAGAAGAAAAGCCCAACGCCCCCAAGCAGGATGCATCTGCCGCTCCCCAGGAGAACAGCCAGGATGCCCAGCAGCCTGAGACCGAACAGGGCAAAGACTTTGGCGGCGCAGAACTGGTAGTAGCTACCTGGGGCTGGGCCGAGGCCGGTCTGAAAAAGCTGGCTGCAGACTTTGAAAGCAAGTACAACTGCACCATCGTGGTGGATCCCACCAGCGGCAACGGGGATCGACTCAATAAACTTATGGCCGAAAAGGAAGACCCCACCGCCGATGTGGCTCTGTTGACCAAGAGCTTTGCCGAAACCGGCAACCAGAAGGATCTGTTTGAAAAGCTGGATCCCTCCATTGTCACAAGTCCGAGCGATCTGTATGCTTTTGCTGCGAATCAGGATGGTTACGGCCCCTGCTATTCCCTGTGCCGCTACGGCATCATGTACAATGCCAAGGCTCTCAGCGATCTGGAGCTCCCCGCTCCCACTTCCTATCAGGATCTGTTTGACGACAAGTATGCCGGCATGGTAGCCCTGCCCGACATGACTTCCACCGCCGGCCCCTACATGCTGGTAGCCATGGCCGAAGCCATGGGCGGCAGCCAGGAAGATGTTTCTCCTGCCATGGAGCTCATGCAGCAGAAAAAGGACAATATCCACATCTGGTACAGCACTTCCTCCGATGTAGTCAACGCTTTCACCACCGGTGAAGCCAACATCACCGTATTTATGGATATCAATATGCCCGGCCTGATCGACAGTGGTCTGGATATGGTATGGGTAGACGCACAGGAAGGTTCTTTTGCCGCTCCCGCTACGGTGAATGTGGTCAAGGGCTGCAAGAATCCGGAGCTGGCCCAACTGTTTGTAGAGTATCTCATCTGCAAGGATACCCAGGACAAGGTAGCGGAAGTTTTGAATGAGGCACCTGTCAATAAAAACGCCTCCATGCCCGATGCGCTCAAGAGCCATCTGGCCTTCGGAGAAGCCTCTATGGCGGCATTGAAGGAATTTGACGATGCTTATATCACCAATGCCAAGGCTGAGTGGATCGATGTGTTCCAGCGGACCGTTACCGTGCAATAATCCCCATCCCCCCTCTTTGAGGCCCCGGACTCCATGCCGGGGCCCCTTCTTGTGCAGAAAGAAACGTGCTATGAAGCTAACTGTTCTCAGTGAAAATGCCTCTTTGCGCCCAGAGTTGGAAGCAGAGTTTGGACTTTCCATGTATGTGGAAAAAGGAAACACGCGTCTGCTTTTTGATCTGGGAGAACGGGGCGCCGCTCTGAAAAATGCCGTAACGATGGGAATAGATCTAAACGGCGTTACGGCGGTAGCCTTTTCTCACAATCATCGGGATCACTGCGGTGGATTTTTACCTTACTGCGAAAGGTTTCACCCCCAGTGCCCGGTATATGTGCATCAGGGATTCTTTGTAAATAAATGGTGGGATCACCGGATGGATCCTCCGGAGCAATCCACTTATGAAGATGCCGTAGAGCATGTGGGGCCTCCCTTCTCCCCGGAGTATCCTTTTCGCATGGGCCTGCCCCGTTTCCGGATGCTGCCCCAGGATACCTTTTATCTGGGGGATGGGATCTATCTGCTTGGGAACTTTCCCATTCCCACAGGCGTGGAAACCGTGCATCCTTCCTCCTGCCGGGAAACTTCTTAGGGAGAATTGACACTGGATGATTTCAGGGAGGAGCAGGTCTGTGTGATCGATACCTCCGCCGGCCTGATTGTATTGACGGGCTGCGCCCACAACGGCATCATGAACATCCTGGATACGATGAGCTTACGCTTTCCTGGAAAGCCTTTGCTGAGTGTATACGGCGGTACGCATCTGGTGCCCCCGGAAGAAGAACGTATCCGAGCTACGGCGGAGTATCTATCCAGGCATGTAGGCTGCTGCGGTGTCTGTCACTGCACCGGAGAAACCGGTCTGGCAGTTTTAAGCCAGCTTGCCGGGTATGTGCCCGTGGGAAGCGGATTTTCTGTGGAATATCCGGATTAGCCCCGTGGCCTCTTGCATCAAAAAAGCTCCTCGAGGGGAGCTTTTCTCTTTCTACTTAATCAAAGCAGTTGAACATGGTCAATGCCCAACCGCCGCTTTCCATCTCTTCTATAGCGGTAGGCATCAAGGTCTCTACTAGAGCAACTTCATATAGGAACACGTTGCCATCCATATCCGTAAAGGAAACCTCATCTCCCTCCCGCAGCTTTTTCAGCTTTCCAAAATGGGATCTGTAGTTATGGCCACAGAGAATCAGAGTATCCAAATAGGTCGACCCTCTGTACCGGCAGGGTGCAGATTTAAGATTGGCATAACTCCATTGACGATGGCCGGCAATTTGTATTTTCGTTCCTATCTGTCCATCGTTTACCCCATCTGTGCAGGGTTTGCATAAACACTTACTTCTCTGGCTGCCGCTCTCATTCATATGAGAATGACGAAACTCCCAGCGCAAAGAATCTCTCTTACTTTGCGATTACTCTAAATTCAGTTCCGCTTTCCCGGGAAATAGGGGCAGGACATCCCCTTGCACTCCCTGTTCTCCGGAAAATAACTGCACCGCGCCTTATCCGGCAGAGGCAGTTCTATCCCAAGAACCTCCCGGGTATATTGGGTTGCCGCCAGGATGGCCGTATAGCTGTTGCGCTTGCAGCACCGTGGGCCGCCCAAAGCTGCTATCTGCTCCAGGCACCGGGCGGTGACAGCATTGCTCCACCCCCAGGATTCTTTAGACAGAGGCGTAGCCTGAGTGAGTATGCTCATGTACATACCTGCGCTGACAGCCGCCCCGCAACAACCCCAGAATCCGCAGGAACCACCGGGATACTCCCGCCCGCGGGCACGCATCTGCAGCAAAGTGCTCTTCAAATCCGTATCTGCCCCGGCATTATGCACGGCAGTCAGCAGCGCCATACCCACCAGCACATGATGTTCCGGCCCGTGCATATGCACATAGGGATCAGCCATCATGGCTTCCAATATCTCTATAGGATTTTTTGACTCACAGCTCAGGCAAAAGTCCAGACATCGGTCCACTCCTTGCTCCAAATGGCATTTATCGCAAATATAATGTCCGTCTTCACAGCTGCACCGGGCCTTGAAAGTATTTCCGCAGCGAATGCATACCAGCTTCTGCGGCGATTGAAAATATATCAGGGGCTTTCCGCACACCAGGCAGGCGCCTTCTCCTTTTTTCATGCTTTCATCTCCTTTTTCTTCTGAATACGTTCTGAATCATTCCCATGCCGGCCTTGCCCGCAGTCATCGGTTCTGTATACTCTTTCTCATGGGTACACAAAATTTTCTGGAGCGCTTCAAAGCAAAAACCGGCGCCTGGGGGCAGATGCTCCTTTTCTGGCTCATTGGCTCTGTGGCCACTGTAGTGGATCTGGCCGTCTTTTCCCTGGGCAATTACGTGCTCTTTACCGGATTAAAGAATATTCCCGTTCACTGGTGGCTTCTGGACTATTCCGTCTCCAACGGCGGACTGTGCGCGCTGCTTTCCTTTGGAATCAGCTTTGCCGTGAGTCAGACAGTAAACTTCTTCGTTCAGCGCAAAACCACTTTTTCTGCCTCCGGCAACGTGCTGCTCAGCGGCATTCTGTATGCAGCCGTGGTGCTGTGCACTTATGTACTGGTATTGTGGCTCCCCACGATTATCAGCGAGCCGGTATGCAGTGTTCTGGGGCAAACGCTCGGAGCGGTAGCGGTGAAGCTTCTGTGCCAGTTTGTTTCTTTTTTAGTACAGTTCCCGCTAAACAAGTTTCTGGTCATGCGGGATTGGTCCAAAAAAGTCTGAGTTTCTCCCCTACTTCTTAAATGAGGGCCTTGTCAGGGCTCTTTTTTTGTATGCTTATGCCTGTTTTTCTCCGTACAGCTCCCTGATACGCTCCAGAATGGGCGCATCTGCCGGACAGAAAGAGTATCCTCCCGCTTCCGAAATGAGGATGAAACGTATGTCTGCATGTTCCAACTTTTTGGGTTCCTGTCCATACGGCAGCGTGCAGGTATACAGGCTCAAATGCACCGTAATATCCGGATACACATGGGTAAGATCCATAAACAGATCCCCCACCTCTATCTGCACACCCAGCTCCTCCATGCACTCCCGTGCAAGAGCCTGCGGACGGGTCTCGCCGGGCTCCACTTTACCGCCCACAAATTCCCATAAAAGTCCCCGGGCTTTGTAAGCCGGCCGCTGACAGATCATGAATCTGTCGCCCCGCCAGATAAGAGCTGCCACAACCTCTACCATATTTGATGCCTTCCATTTTTCTGTTTACAGTCTACTTCAAACAGAAAAAATATGCAAGCCTTTATTTATGTTCAAACGACAGGCCATTAAATTGTGCGAAATATGCATTTTCATGTTAATTATAAATAACCTATTTGTCTAACCGGGAAAAATGTTCTATAATGAGGAAAGCATATTAAAAGTGTCATGGAATGCATTTTACATATAAAGGAGAGGATGCCTATGCTGGAGCTGATGATCCTAGCCTACTTGAATCAGGGACCGCAATACGGGTATCAGCTGATGGAGCGCCTGAAGCGCTACAAGCCCAATCATAACCGGGTTTATCCGCTGCTCTGGAAGCTTCAGGAGCAGGGATTGGTAAGCATGGAAGAACAGTCCGTCAGCCGCCGCCCCCGCAGAAAGGTGTACTCTCTGACCAACGCCGGACGAGCCTATTTTCTCACCTTACTGGGGCAGGTAGAGCCGGAAGAATTTTTGGAATCCGAAGAATTTCTTTTCCGTGTAGAGCATTTCCCCCTTATGGATAAAAAAGCCGCCGCACAGGTTCTGCATGCCCGTCGCTGCTCCCTTCTTCAGGAACATCAGGAAAATGAACTCAGGCAGGAACCGGTCTCCAAGGCATATGTATCTCATCGTATTCAGGAAGAGGAGAAGTTTCTGCATCATCTGGAAGAAACTTACACCCGCTGACGCCGCATAAAGCGAATACGGCCATCTATCCTTGATTTCTGCATTTTCACAAATAAAAGAGGTTCCGAAGTCTGTCTTTCGGAACCCTTTTTTATGTTTTTCTCTCCCCGCCATCCCGGGCACTGAGGGCCAGAAGCATCTGGCTGGGGCCGTAAAAAGCCCACATCATATTAAAAGGTATACCGTTCATCTGTTCCGCCAGAGGCAATGCGCCTGTATCCATATAACTCCCGGCACAGTTGGCGGCCACAAACATGTCGCAGCACACAAACAGGCTCATCCCCAAAGTGAAGAGCAAGTTTTCCCGACCGACCCAGGCGAAAACTGTCGTGGTCAGCAAAAAGGCTCCATATACCGCTGTCAGCAGCAATACTGCATCTATGCCCCGGGCTATTATCACCGAAACCACGGCCAAAGCTCCCGCCGTCAGCAACCAGCTGATCCCGTGCAGCAGCGCTCTCCGGCCGCCTTCCATTCGCAGGAGCCGTATGGCCCACAGAGCCTGCGCCAGTACAAACACCGCCATACCCGGGAGCCGCTGTTCCTGCCGCAGTGCAACCAGAAAAAAATCCGCGCCCGCCGTGCATGCAATAGCCCACAGGCTCAGCAATCCATCCGGGCCGGTTCCATGCGTGCGCATGACATAATACAGGCACAGGAGTATCAGGGCATATTGCAAATGCCGGTTGGTATCCCCCGTGGGGTAGATCCACAGGTACAGGATCTGCAAACAAACCCCGATGATGCAAAACACTACCGTCAGATATACCCGGTAACCTGCGCCTTTACTCACCCTTATGCTCCTGCTCCGGCGCCCGCAAACCCGGCCCCGGGTCCCCCTGCCGCCAGTGACGGCGGCACAGGCCGATATAGGTATCATTGGCTCCCAGCACTACCTGCTCTCCCACCTTGGTCACATGGCCATAACCATCCAGCCGGGCATTCTGGGTAGCCTTTCGACCGCACCAGCAGATTGTCTTGACCTCTTCGATGGCATCTGCCCGAGCCAGCAGCCAATGGCTCCCCTCAAAAAAGTTGCCCTGAAAATCCGTTTTCAATCCGTAGCAAATTACGGGCACGTTATATTCATCACAGATATAGGCCAGCTGCTCCACCTGTTCCCTGGTGAGAAACTGTGCTTCATCTACAATCAGGCAATCATAGACATGAGCCTTTACCTTTTCTATATCCAGCTCTTCTATCAGCTCACAGGGGGCTTCCAGGCCGCAGCGGGAACGAATGGTCCGCACTCCGTCCCGGGTATCCGTAGAAGGTTTGAGCATGAGGGCATTCTTCCCCCGCTCCTCATAGTTATAGCGCACCATCAGCGCATTGGCGGTCTTGCTGGAGCCCATGGCCCCGTAGCGAAAATACAGCTTTGCCATTTCAGGGAGTATCCTTTCTCCATTTGGCAACAGTATAACGGAGTTTCCACCATCTGTCAAAGCCGCTGCAAAGATGGAGTTTACGCAGAGGCCAAAAGAACTTGAAAGTTTTCTTCAAGAAAGTCATTGACGAAAGGAAGCGTCTCGGGTATAATGGGCAAGGTGCGTATGGGAATCTCAACCCCCATCGCATGATGTTGGCTCAAGAGGGGGGGGAAAAAGATGGAAATTCGAGTCGGAGAAAACGAATCCCTGGAAAGCGCTCTGAAAAGATGGAAGCGCAAGTGCGCCAGGAGCGGCGTCTTGGCTGAGGTTCGCCGCCGTGAGCACTATGAGAAGCCCAGCGTAAAGCGTAAGAAGAAGGCCGAAGCAGCCCGTAAGCGTAAGTATTAATTTCGCTGAGTTCTATGAGTTCTGCAAGAAAGCAAAAGCATCCTTCGGGATGCTTTTTTATATACCTCACTGCAGTGAGCATTGCAAAAACCTTTTCAGCTTGCGCCCCGCAAAGAGACATGCTATACTGAATGTATAGATCGTATTGTCGTGTATACATGAAAGGGGATCCATTCCGTCATGAACAAGTTCAAAGCCTTCCTGCAGCGGAAGGACATTATTTTTTCCGGCAAACGCTACGGCATAGACGCCATGGGCGCCATGGCTCAGGGGCTTTTCTGCACACTTCTGGTAGGAACGATCCTGGATACGCTGGGGACCCAGCTTCACATAGGCTTCCTTACCCAAGTTCTTTTTACTCTGGGAGAAACCGGCTATACCATCGGCAAGTTTGCTTCCGCCATGGTGGGACCGGGCATGGCCGTAGCCATTGGGTGCGCTCTTCACAGTCCCCTGCTGGTGCTTTTCTCCCTGATCCCTGTAGGATATGCCACCAATCTGCTGGGAGGCGCTGGAGGCCCTTTAGCCGTATATGTGGTAGCCATTGTGGCCAGTGAATGTGGCAAGCTGGTTTCCAAGGAAACCAAAATCGACTTGTTAGTGACCCCCATCGTTACCATTCTTGTGGGAGTGGGGCTGGCTTCCCTGGTAGCAGCACCCATCGGTACTGCCGCCAGTGCCGTAGGCAAGGCCATCATGTGGGCCACAGAACAGCAGCCCTTCCTCATGGGGATCGTTGTATCTGTGCTCATAGGCATTGCATTGACTCTGCCCATCAGTTCTGCTGCCATATGCGCCGCTCTGTCTTTGCAAGGATTGGCTGGAGGCGCTGCCGTTGCCGGATGCTGCGCGCAGATGATCGGCTTTGCCGTCATAAGTTTCAAGGAAAACCGCTGGGGTGGTCTGGTGGCTCAAGGCATCGGCACCAGTATGCTGCAAATGGGCAACATACTCCGTAATCCTTTGATCTGGCTCCCGCCCACCCTGGCCTCTGCCATTACGGGCCCCATGGCCACCTGCCTGTTCAAGTTGGAGATGAACGGAGCCGCGGTATCCTCCGGTATGGGCACCTGCGGCCTGGTGGGACAAATAGGTGTATATACCGGCTGGGTCAACGATATTGCAGCTGGGATCAAGACCGCTATCACCCCCATGGACTGGATCGGGCTGTTGCTGATCAGCTTTGTACTTCCCGCCCTGCTCAGCTGGGCCATTGCCCTTCCCATGCGGGAACTGGGCTTGATCAAAGAGGGGGACATGAAACTGGCGCTGTAAAGCTTACGGGCCGGCAAGGGAACTTCTGTTTTACTTATATTCCTTCCAAGAAAAACAAAGGACGGGTCTTTTGGCGGCTCGTCCTTTTATTTTACAGAGATAAGAGATTAATGATGACCGAGCTTGCACCGGCGAGATCACAGACAAAACAAAACTTTCAAGTGGACATTGCAAAGCACTGCCAGCCCCGAACGCTGCCTGCAAAATATATTATTTGACTTGCCCCACCGGAAATGATACTCTATAAACGAACAAAACTTATACGGGAGGCACGGTATTGGAAGCATTTCATGGCACAGCAGAAATTGTTATTGACGGCGAGCATCTGACTTTGGAGGACGTATATGCGGTGGCACGGCAGGGCGCCAAAGTACGCCTTTCCCCGGATTGTTTTGAGCAGATAGACCGCTCCCGTGCGCTGGTAGAAAAAATTCTGGCGGAGGGGCGCCGTGTCTACGGCATTTCCACCGGATTCGGGGAATTTTCCAAGATCTCCATCGGACGGGAACAGAGCGGTCAGCTGCAGGAAAACCTGATCCTCAGCCACTGCGTAGCCGTAGGAGACCCGCTTAGCGAGGATGTGGTGCGAGCCATGATGCTTCTGCGTGCCAATGCCCTTTCAAAAGGCTTTTCCGGTATTCGCCGGGAACTGATCCAGTGCCTGATCGATATGCTCAACGCAGGAGTACACCCGGTGATCCCCCAGCAGGGTTCCCTGGGTGCCAGCGGCGACCTTGCCCCTCTGGCACATATGGCTCTGGTGCTGCTGGGCCGCGGAGAAGCTTTTTATAAAGGAAAGCGGATGCCCGGGGCCCAGGCTATGGAGCAGGCAGGCCTGCCCACCTATCACCTGCTGGCCAAAGAAGGTCTGGCTCTCATCAACGGCACTCAGTGCATGACGGCTATCGGGGCTTTGGCCTGGCATGATCTGAATGAAGGTGCTTTACTGGCGGACGTCACTGCTTCCATGACCATGGAAGCGCTTCACGGCCTGACCAATGCTTTTGAACCCCGTCTTCATACCGTTCGCCCCCATCAGGGGCAGATGCGCACGGCGGCCAACCTGCTCAGGCTCCTTGCCGGCAGTCCTACCATGGAAGCCAGCCGGGATCTGCGGGTACAGGATGCTTATGCCCTGCGCTGCGTGCCTCAGGTGCACGGTGCCGTCCGGGATGCCATAGACTATGCCAAGGATAAGCTGGAAATAGAGATCAACTCCGTTACGGACAATCCTATCCTGTATACGGAGGATGAAAGCGTCATTTCCGGCGGAAATTTTCACGGCGAGCCCATGGCACTGCTTTTTGACTATCTGGGCATCGCGGCCAGCGAGCTTTGCAGCATCAGCGAACGGCGTCTGGAACGACTGGTGAACCCGGCTCTTTCCAATGGGCTGCCTGCCTTTTTGACCCCTCACGGCGGGCTGAATTCCGGATACATGATCTGCCAGTATTCCGCCGCCTCCATCGTATCGGAAAATAAGGTGCATGCCCATCCCGCCAGCGTGGATTCCATCCCCAGCTCCGCTAATCAGGAGGATCATGTAAGCATGGGCACCACCGCCGCCCGAAAGCTGAAGGTCATTGTGGGGAATCTGTATTCCGTCCTGTCTTTTGAGCTTATGGCTGCCGTGCAGGGTATTGAGTTGCGTGGCGAGCAGGAAGCCCTTTCCCCCGTCCATGAGGCATTATTCCAACTGGTGCGCCGGGACGTCCCCTTTATGGCAGAGGATCATGAGCTTCGGGTGGATATAACCGCTATGAACGCCCTTATGCGCAGCGGAGAGATCCCGACTCTGGTACATCGCTTCCTGCCGGAATTATAAGATACGCCGGTATTCCGGTAAAAGCCGCTCCCGTGTGAGCGGCTTTATGTTTGATTGACGTTCTACCAACCTCTTCCATATTCCAAAGAACTATGCTTCCAATGTGCAGTTTCCGGACAGGATCTCGGAGTCTTTCCGGGTGGCCTTCAGAGATATGGTGTCTGCTCCCACTACTTTTGCCTCTACGCTGCATGCAATGGGGGCGATCCCTTCGCCTATGTTCTGCACCGCCGCACTGGCCGCTTTGTCGAACTTCTTCCCATCCTGGGAGATGACCCCCGCTTCCTTGGCGATGTTCTTTACACGCTCCTGCATCTTTTCAAGGTTACGGGCATACAGGCCGGTGGCTTCGGAATGTGGCTTCTCAAAGATGTCATGCAGCTCATCCCGAAGATCCGTATTATTCTTTGAGATGGCGTCAAAAACCGGGAAGGATCCTTCATTGTGAAGCTGTTGACATTGCTGGTCAGGGTCATGCTCTGCAGGCCTTCTTCCAGCGCCTTTGTGTCAATGGCACGGACGGTCTTTTCCAGCTGCTCCGTATCCAGGGAGTAAAGGACCTGGTCGCTATACGTTCCATTCTCTGGTCTTGTTTCTCCCAAAGCAGCAAGAATACTTTCCGACAAAATACTTTTATGCGTGCTATTGACAATGCGCAAAAAGTCCTGTATTTTATAGGCGTAGGAAGCAGTCGAGGGGGTAACACCCTGTGGATGAAACATGCCAGCGGTGCTTCCTTTTTTCATGCGCGCATTCATCGCATGAGCTATATCATACACTGCAATATCACTCACTTTATCGCTTTTCTGTTCAATCGTGGATATTGCTATAAATTGATTTCCTTTCGTGTCCATCAAGATTCCGGCCATAGCATAGGTGGAATCTACATCCGCTTTATTTTTAAGTCCGTTTACAGGAATAGAATTTTTCAGAATCTCCCCTATTTTTTCTGTAGCCTTTGCATTCGTAATAACCCTGTTTCGATTACCTCCCAAACCATGGCGCAGGGTATTTGCGCTTACGCTTATTTCTCTTCCTGTATAATTGTTTCTCACCAAGCATACGTCTTTGTATTTACGTCCGTTTTCCAGTGCGTTTTCCATTCCCGTTTCCACAACGGCCTTTACGTCCACATGGTTATTTTCACCCTGTGTCTGCGCTGTGTCTGCCACGGTGACTATCTGTATAGGTTTCTGCTTGACAAGAAAATCATAGGTATATATGGTACCGTTCTTTGCAAAATCAGCATCCTTATATTCTTCGCTCACAGAAGTGTTCAGAGAATAACTGGTACCATTGCTTCCCACGGTCTTCTGCACCGTCAGAGCAGCGGACCGGTCACGGATCCGCTTGGCCTCCTCTATGGCTTCCGCAGAGGCGTTGTTGCGTCCCTTTGTCCAGTCGGCAAACCGGCTCGTTACGATGTCAGCCGCTTTCTCGGCGTCCTGCACTGCCGGATCCGCCAGGCGGTCATCCAGGATTTTCATGATTGTGGCATCGTCAAACACGGGGAGCACAGGCTTCTGCTGGATCACTTTCCCGGTCTTCTGGTTTACCATCTTCCGGTCCACCAGCATCTTCCAGTAGTTTTCATATTCGGGGCTCAGGCTGTAGCGGCCGTCTTCCCCTTTCACCAGGTACTGGGAGAACTTGGGGATCAGGTTACGCTCATAGCAAAGCTGGAGGTACTTCTCGCTTGCCTCCCTCATGTAGGCGTTGCCGTCCTTGGCCTTTACGGCTTCCGCTTCGTTAAACCATTCCGCCAGGGCAGGCGCGTCTCCCTTCTTGCCCCTGTTGTTCCCGCGCTCGTTCTGGGTGCTGGTGTATTCCGTCCAGGACCTGATATCCAGATACTTACGCATGTTCTTGTTCATGCCGCTGGCGTGATACGGGATCACATAGTCTATATCCTCGCTTGCCAACAGGGCTCTTATCTGCTCATCGTTTATGCCTATGGCAATGTTGCCTGCCGTGTCCGGGAACCGGTCCCGCAGATCCATCATGATATCCCAGGGCATGCCTTCCACCCGGTCAAAGATCAGATTGCCGTTTGCGTCCAACCCTGTAATTCCATACGGGATCAGGCTCATGTTGATCATCATGCCGGTATATCCGCACATCTCCACCATGGCAGGGACCTTGGTGTAGGCATGCATTTTTGCTCTTCTCTGAGCTAACTCAATAACCGCTGCCATGGTGTCCAGCATGTGGATCACCTGGAAGTCGCTCCAGCTCTGATGCCGGAAGCCTCTCTCCTGGTTGGCGTACTGTATAACGGAGTCAGGCACCAGCCGCTTGGCGTCGCCGCGCACATACGGGGTGTCCGTTTCCTGAGCTTTGCTCCTGGTGGAATTGCGCACCTGCGTTACAAACGCATCTACCAGCGTACGGTCCGCTGTATCCAGGCTCTTCTTAAGCTGCTCGATCCCCTTGGCGGACAGGAGCTTTTCCGGAGTGTTCCTAACCACATCCACCGCCCTGGCGATGATCCTTTCAGACTCTTCGTCCATGGACAGGCTCTCGCGCAGTAACTTGGAGAAGTCGTTGTACGCCTTCTCATCCGCAGCGCTCATATTGCTCTTTGTTTCGTTAGGATGGTAGCCGTGCTCTTCCTTCCACTTCCGCTGCTGTTCCGCCACCTGTTCCTTGGCAGTCCCTACCTTTTGCGCCAGGTACTTCCGCATATATGCCTCAGGATTGTTCAGGAAGGCATTGATCGCCTTGGGACTCTTGAGACGCGCCGCTTCCACATAACACAGGGCGCAGTCGACCTCTATCTTCATGCCTTCCTGCTGCAGCTTCTGCAGTTCCAGCCGGATGGCCACGGTCTCCTCCTGTGTGACGGCACGGCCCATCTTGGCCTGCAGCCGCTCCGCAATGGTCTGCAGCAGGATACGCTTCCGGCAGAGGGTGGAGAAGTCCAGCGCCAGCTTATAGTGCGGGTCTGCATTCTGCTTGTAGGGGACGTAGGCTCTGTTTTCTTTTGCCGCAGAGATCTCCGCTTCCGTCTTCAGCTCGGGTCCGAAGTCCAGGATGGCTCTGTGCATGGATACCTTATCGCACACCTTGGTCATAAGGTTAAAGAGGCCGTTCAGCGCCTTCTGGCTGATGGGTTTTCCCTCTCCCACCAGACCGGAGTCCAGCAGGTCCTGACGGTATCCGGCCAGGTCGCTCCTGGTGATATCCACGCAGTATTTGTTTATCTTCTCGTCTACCTGCCGCTCCGTCTTCGCTTCCTTCAGCTCCTCGACCAGATTGTCCTGATCCACAGACGTTACATTGGCCGTTTCTCCTATGGCGCCTTCCAGAGTGCTCTTTCGCTCCTGCACATTTGCAAACCCCAGATCTTCAAGACTTACATCTCCACCCTGGCGATGTACCGGAGCGACTCCGTTCTTTTCCAGGATACTGTTCACTTCCGCATCCGAAAGAAGTCTGTTTACCTTCATTGCGCCCGTGATGACCCACGGTACAGTTTCCGGATTCGGGTTGGTTCTATACCTGTAGTAACCGTCTTTCGGGATTCTGGGAAGCCCTGCATAGGAGTGCCGGTACTTTCCATTTTCCGTATACCCGTAAGACATGGCTTCCTTCTGGTAGTCCACGTCCTTTGCGTATTCGCACTCCGCCCACACAAAGTTTTCCGGAAACAGTTCCTTTTTTCCGGTTGCCTGATTCAGTCTGTCAAACTGGCTTGCACGGGGAATATCTCCCAGATGCCAGCCCGGCCTGAAAGCAAGAGATCCGCTTCCGCCCTGGGTACCCTTTCCGCCTGCCTTTACCTGCTGTCTTCCCGTTTTAGAGTCGGGAGCCGCTGCGCCTACATCTGCATTCAGCCAAACGCCTATAGGCGTATCCGCTCCGCCAGGGTTTGCCACCATGGGAGGATACAGCTTCCCGTCCTTTACAAAAAACACCTTGTATGCAATTCCGGTTTTTACGGGAGGCGCTTCTTCCCGGATGGAGAATTTTGTGCCTGCATCGCTAAACTCTTCCGTCTGCTGCTTCTCCTGCACCCTTTTGAGCACTTCATCCAGACCGTCCAGCCATTTGTCTGCGGTCTTTTCGTCTGTAATCATGTCGGAGATCCGGTTCTGGTTCTGCCCGAAGGTATCCTTCAGGGTGGCGTGGATGGCGTTCAGGATCTTGGTTAAACGATCCTTTAAGGTAAGGGCGGTGTCGGTGTGACGCTCGGCAAAGCGTTCCAGTCTGTCCTTGTCAGACAGCATGCCCTCGCACAATTCGGCTATGACTTCCTCATCACAGGCAAGCCGTCCCTGCTCGGATTCCATGTTGTATCCATACTGGGCGGCTTTGCGTTTGAGCAATCTGTCAAAGCGGTCCTGCCCTACGTCCTCGATCAGCTGGTCACGGACCACGGTATACTTCTCGGAGGCTACGGACTGCATCTGGTGGGTCAGCTCATGGGCGGCGACTCTGGCCACGGACATATGGCCGGAGAGCACGAAGTGGATCTTCCCGTCCTCTCCGAAGTAGCCGTTGGATCCCCGCATATAGTCATGGACCACCACGTCCATACCCAGTGCCTTGGATATCTTACCGATCATGTCCAGCTTTCTTTGCGCCTGGGCGGTCATGGCCTTACGGGCGCGTTCCAGCTTCTGCTCGTTGGTAAAGCGTCCGTCCATATCCATGAGGGAGAGTTGGAGCTCCACCCCGTCAGACTGGATGGTGGTACGGGATTTGAAGTTGCTCCTTTCCGCTTCGGCAAACTGCACGGGGGATACCCCGGTGGAAAAAAGCGGCTCATAAGGAGCCGCCGCGCAAAGTATTATTTTTCCGGATGCAGGGGTTGACCGATGGCCATGACCTGCCGCCAGCGAGGCGCCGGGCCGTCATCTCCCCAGTATTCTTCTAAATGCAGGATACGTCCCTGCCGAAGTGTAAAAAAGGATACCGCATGCAGGGCGGGTCCCCCTTCCCTACCCCGGACAGCCACCACAGTGACCAGCCGATCTTTCAGGAATTCTGCCCGGAGAATCTCTCCTTCCCATCGGCCGGGATACTCACAATTAGCCCGGATAAATGCCCGCCAGGTGAACCGTTCATTGGTATTAGGCCAGTCTATCAGTGCCTCCGGCCAGAAAAAGGGCTCCATGGCGGAGGCATCCTGGGCAAGGACAGCCCGCCAATACGCTTTGTAATCAAACCCGTCCTGCCGCCACTTTTTAAGTGCAGGACGATTAGGGGGCATCAGCTCCTCCTCATTGGGAAGTTCCTCCCGGGCAAAAAAGCGAAGCTCTGTGACCTCGTCCGGCTGAGGACGAAGCTCCCCGTGATACTCCCGGCACAAATACACCGCATCCAGGTTGGAAACTCTGTCCCCGTTAGGATATGTATAGGCCATCTCCGGTCCGGAAAACAGGCCGAACAAAGTCATTTTTTCAGCTATAAGTCCGGTTTCCTCCAACAATTCCCGGCGAGCGGCGTCTTCCACGGATTCATACAACTCCACGGCACCTCCGGCATACGCCCAAAGGCCGTTATCCCGGCGTTTTTCCAGCAGCACCCGATCCTGACTGTCTACCACCATGACGCTGGCTCCAGCCTGCATCAATGGGCGATTGCCCAACAGTTTTCTCAGATCCATTATGTATTCAGACATAAAACCTCCCGCAGCATTTCAGTCGAGTTCCACCAGCAGCAATTCTTCCCGTCTCATGGGCAGTTCCCGGAGGACCTTGCCGTTCTCAAACAAACAGGCGCCGCCAGAGGCCCCGGCCTCCCGGCAAAGAGAATTTATCAACAGAACCTGAGAACAGCATTTCTTCGCCTGAAGGGCATACTCGTCTTTTGCGTTGCCCTCCCATTCCTCCGGCGTATAATCAATGTATACCGGCCAGAAAAGCAAGTCCTCTCCCAGAGCAAACCGTTCCGGAAAGTCCCAAAGATCTCCGCATAAGCCTATCAGGCACTTCTTGTTCCGGTAGGAGAACACGATCGGTTCTACTCCCTCACGATAGTGGGCATCCGTTCGTGTATATTCCTTCCACCCCCAGGAAATCCGGCGATAATTCTGTGTCAGCCTTCCGCCTTCAATAAGAGCGCAGGAGGAATACAGGCTCTCCCCTTCCTTTTCTATATAACCCAAAAGCAGGTCGATGCCAAGTCCGGCGGAAAGTGCTTTCAGCCGGGTAAAGACGGAAGAATCCGTCCTGACAGCTATGTTTGTGTCTGTCTCATAAGACCAGCTTAAGGCATCAAAGCCTTGCAGAAAGGCCTCTCCAAAGCAGATCAGTTCTGCCCCGCGGCGCCGGGCCTCCCGCGCCCAATGTTCTATCTGTGTCAGATTAAATGCCATGTCACCGTTTACAAACCGGCTTCCTGCCAAAGCAACCTTCATGTTTCTCCTCCTGCTGCTTCCTGATATGCCCGGAACATTTTCAGTATGCCATGGAACCATTTCGTTGTAAACAGCAAAGCCGTGAAAATATGCATTGCATTATCCCGTGGATGCCGTTGACCGCAACGTCAAAACGCACGGCAGAACAAAGACAAACAAAAGCCCAGATTTACTCTGAGCTTTTGCTGGGACATCCAAAGAATTTCCTTCTGAGTATAAACCCCTTAAAAGATATTCAGGATTTCTTGCTTCGATTTCTTTCAGACAGAAAATGCTTATGCGCATTTCCATCTTCCGGAAACAGGTATTCACTGAATTGCTGCGGACCGATTTTCACCAACCGATCAAAATCATCTTTGTTCAAGAGCACAACCAAAAGGCAAGCGATATCTGTAAACAGCCCTGATTTGTAATGCAATATACCGTAATCAAACATTTGAGGAAATTCAATAAAAGCAGCAACCATTTCGTCGGCTTCATCCTCGTTTTTCCATTCAATGCTATGCCCGTAAGTAATACTGATTTTATTGGCAAAGGAATAGCGGGAAATCATCCAAAGCTTCTGACAGTACCAGAGAGCGGTATCTTTATCATTCATATCCGCATCTTTATCGATGAGCATAATATACTCGTTTTGTCTGGCTATTGCGCCTTTTGCCGATGGCATTTTATAGTCGCTTGCTCCCATGGTGACCATTTTCCAATACGGAAATTTATCGTTCGGACCATAAAGAAGAATGTCTATATGGAATTCATTCATGGCGGTCGGATGTATCACTTGTTCGTTTTTTTGCCCAAAGTATTTATCACAATGCCGAATAAACAGATCCATTTGTCTTGTAGTCATAAAACCTCCGCCTTTCGTGATACGTATATTATTTGATCCTTGCCATGCAAAGTGCGAACTACCTGTCTACCGCCAAAATGAACTTGTTTTTCTAAAAAAAGAGCACTGCTTTTGCAATGCTCTTTTTTATGGAGGCACCACCCGGAATCGAACCGGGGATAAGGGTTTTGCAGACCCGTGCCTTACCGCTTGGCCATGGTGCCAGCAAATGGAGCGGGAAACGGGGCTCGAACCCGCCACCTCGGCCTTGGCAAGGCCGCGCTCTACCAAATGAGCTATTCCCGCGGAACGAATTTTATTATACGCAGGGAACCGCCTTTTGTCAATGGGTTTTCTTCAACTTTTTTCATTGGACTTCCCTATTTTCTGCAAGTCGGCCGGAAGCTGCCTTGCAGGAAAGCGATTTTCGCCGTACAATACTGATAGTATGTACATTTACGGAAAGGACCCCACTCATGCTGGATACCCATATTCATTCCAACGTTTCCTTTGACGGCATATGCACCCGCCGGGAAATGGCTCTGGCTTCCCTGAAAAAAGGAGGTTCTGGCCTGTGCTTTACGGACCATTATGATGTGGTAGACGGTTCCGGTGCTCTGGTGCCCGCATACGACTGGTATCCGGCCCGTCAGGCCCACCGGGAGACCCTGGAAGCGCTTCCCGGAGACTTCATGCTCCTGTATGGTCTGGAGCTTGGAAATGTCACTGCCGATTTTGCTGCCGGAGACAAAGCCCTGCAGGAACCCGGACTGGATTTTGTGCTGGGCTCCATTCATAACGCAGGCCCCGCCTTTCACCGGCAGGATTACTATTTTGAGTGCTTTACCAGTCCGGAGCAGTGCTATACCTATCTGGATGAATATTTTACCCAGCTGGAAGCCCTGACTGCCTGGGGAAATTTTGATTCGCTGGCGCATATCCCTTATCCTCTTCGCTATATGCAGGAGCGGGATGGCCAGCCCGTATCCTTGGAACGGTACGCCGGGTGTATCGATGGGCTCTTGAGCGCCCTGATCCGCCGGGGACAAGCCCTGGAAGTAAATACCAACAAAACCACCCGGATCATGCCGGAATACGGCTGGCTTCTGGATCGGTACAAAAAGTTGGGCGGATCGCTGGTCACCGTTGGCACCGATGCCCACAACACGCTGCAGGCCGGACAGGGGCTGCAGGAAGCATATGCCCTGCTCCTGGCGCACGGCTTTGATTCCGTCACCTGCTTCATCCGCCGCAAACCTGTGCAAATAAAGATAGCAACGCTCCCCCCTGCCGTTCCAAAATACACCGCAAAATAATTGCCTGCGATCCGCTTGAAAATACGCACCCATAGCGCCGATCATTTGTGGGAATACCGAAAAAGCACACAGTCCTGGCAATAACTTTTTTGAAGGCTTGTACAACGGCGTGGAAAAAGATTTTTCAAATTCCCCTGTAGACGGGCCTTTTTTATGGGAATTTCGTGGGAAAAACGTGGAAAAAATCACGCCAACTATGTCCTGTCCAGGACAAAAATGGCAAAAAACCGTCAAAAAGGGGTTAAAAACTAACGAAATACCGATAAAAAAGCAAGAAAAAACGCCCGAATGGGCGTTTTTATTAGTTTGGAGCAGGTAACGGGACTCGAACCCGTGATCTCAGCTTGGAAGGCTAATGTGTTTCCGCTACACTATACCTGCCTGGTGCGGGCGAAGAGATTTGAACTCATACGCCGTGGGCACTGGAACCTAAATCCAGCGCGTCTGCCAATTCCGCCACGCCCGCTTGCTGCCTTATAGGGCAGAATGGTGACCCGTCGGGGATTCGAACCCCGGACACCTTGATTAAAAGTCAAGTGCTCTACCGACTGAGCTAACGGGTCACATGGCTGGGGTGGCGGGATTTGAACCTGCGCGTGCGAGAGTCAAAGTCTCGTGCCTTAACCGCTTGGCTACACCCCACTATAGAAAACGCGTCCGTCAAAATGGGGTGGATAGTGGGATTTGAACCCACGACCTCCAGAGCCACAATCTGGCATTCTAACCGGGCTGAACTATATCCACCATGTTTTTCACGGACGCTTTTCTCCCCTGACGAGAGCAACTGCCGCCCGCCAGGATCTTCTCCCGGCGGGCCGCGCTTGTGGCGCGCCTGCAGGGATTCGAACCCGGGACCTACGGCTTAGAAGGCCGTTGCTCTATCCTGCTGAGCTACAGGCGCAGGTCAGAGAGTTCCGAAGAGTTATTATAGCGGACTTACCCGATTTTGTCAATGCGCGGCGAAAACTTTTTCAGTTTTTTCCGCAGCATTTTTTATATTTCTTACCGCTTCCACACGGGCAGGGATCGTTTCTGCCAACCGTCGCTTCCTTCACGAACGTCTGGGAGGAGCGATATTCCTTCGTGATCTCATGTCTGCGTTCTGCGCTCAGACGTTCATCCCATTCCGGCAAGCCGTACAGCCAACCGGCCTTTGCCGCCAGCATATTGTAATACAGCTTTTCCAAATCGATTTCCAGATGAAGCGCAGACTCTTCCGTGAGCGCATCAAGATCGAGCTTCTGCGTCAGGCTGGTGTTGATGCCATCGAGAAATCCGCAGAAAACGGTCGGCTCCATTGAAAATCCTGCCGCCAGTTCGGAAAGCGTTCCGTCATAAACGGTCTGTCCGGATGCCAGAATCTTCCGATAGTTTTCCGTTTCCGCCTCAAAATATGCTTCCCAGTACTTCTGCTGTTCGGTCTCCGAACGCTGTTGTTCAGCCAGTGCCAGCCAGTCTGCATACAAAGCCATTGTATTCCCTCCCGTTCCTTACACAATTGTATAATTTAGCACATTTTGTTATGGGATGCAACCGTTTTTGCAATATCCATGTTCCATAACAGTTTTGCGCCCTCTCCTGTATCGGTGTAATAGCGCGGTCGAAAGCCGTTCTGCACAAAATTCAACTGTCCATACAGTGTCTGCGCCGGGAGATTGGATTCCCGCACCTCCAGCGTCATACTGGCAGCACCGCGCGCAATCGCTCGCTCCATCAAGTGCAGCATCAGCGACCGGGCAATACCGGCACGCCGGTAGGGGGCCATCACCGCGATGTTGGTCACATGCGCTTCATCATACAGAACCCACATACCGCCATACCCAACAATAATGCCGTCGCACTCCGCCACCAGATACACAGCGATATCGTTCCGCAGTTCTCCCATGAGCGAAAGCTTCGACCATGGCGTGCGGAAACAGGCGCACTCGATCTCGTGGACACGACCGATGTCCGCTTTTCGCATTTCGCGAAAGACGACGCTCATTTTTGACCTCCGGCAATGCGCTCCGCCTGTGAGGGGCGCAGATAGAGCGGCCGCGCCTCTCCCACACCGTCATTCCCGCAAGCGATCGCGGCAAGTCCGAGCGACGCCGCATCCGGGTATGCCTGCGATTGACAGGCCGGAAGGACGTCCCCCACAAACACAATATCCTCGGGCAGCCGCCGCAGATACGGTTCCAGTATCACCGCCTTGGGCGCCTCGATACAAATGCCGTTCCCGTATCTTGCAGCATAGGCATTTCCGTTTCTAGCATCAATGAGCGCGCACACCTCGCCGTGTTGGTCTGAGGCCGTTTGGCAGAGTACGCGCAGCGAATCCACAGTCATAACCGGCTTGTGCAGCGCATAGGCAAGCGCGTTTGCAATGCAGACGCCGATGCGCACGCCCGTAAACGAGCCCGGGCCGACATCAACGGCAAACGCATCGATCCGCTCCAGGCCGATTCTCTGCTGTTCCAGCAGTTGCTCAATGGCAGGCAAAACCGTTTCCGCGTGCTTTTTTTCTGCATCGCAGTATAGAACGCCAAGAACCGTTTCACCGTCCAGCAGCGCAACGGACGCGATCTTTGCCGTTGTCTCCAACGCCAATATCATCATAGCTGTTCCAGCACCTCCTCGCAGGCAGCGTCCAAAGCGGACATAGCAATGCGGCGTATTCCGGCACCCTCGCCCTCTATCCGAATTTCGAACCGATTCATCGGGATTGCACCTGCGACCAGTTCCGCCCACTCCATCACCACGATTGCATCCTGTCTCAGATAATCATCAAATCCAATCGCATACAGCTCGTCCTCATCGGAAAGCCGGTACGCGTCAAAATGGAGCAGCCGCGGCGACGAGTCGTATTCCTGTACGATGGTGAATGTGGGGCTGGTCACCTCAGAGATGCCCAGCGCGCTCGCGATGCCCCGCACAAAAACCGTTTTCCCCGCGCCCAAATCTCCGTGGAGCGCAACAAAGGCGCCGGGGGGCAGCAAGGTCCCCAAGCGCTTGCCGAGCGCCAGTGTGTCCGTTTCCGTTTCACACAAGAATTCTCGCCGCATCAATTGGTATAGATGCCTCCCTCCAACAACTCGCGGGCAAAATCGCCGAAGCGATCCTCGCGGATAGCCCTGCGCACATCCTCCATCAGCCGCAGGGAGAACCGCAGGTTGTGCATCGTAACCAACTGCGCCGCAAGGATTTCATCCGCCTTGAAGAGATGGCGCAGGTACGCGCGTGTGAACCCGGTGCGGCACGCATAACAATCGCATGTGGGTTCGATCGGCGAAAAGTCGCGCGCATACTTGGCGTTGCGCAGAATCAGCCTCCCGGAGCGGGTAAGCGCCAGACCGTTTCTCGCGCTCCTGGTTTGCAGCACGCAGTCAAACATGTCCACTCCGCGCAAAACGCCCTCCAGCAAGCAATCCGGGCTTCCAACGCCCATCAGATAGCGCGGCTTGTTCTCCGGCATATAGGGCATCATCTCTTCCAGCATCTCGTACATGACCGGTTTGGGCTCGCCCACGCTCAAGCCTCCGATTCCATAGCCGATAAACCCCATGGATGCGAGTGCCTTTGCACTTTCTATTCTCAAATCGCGATAGGTTCCGCCCTGTACAATACCAAACAGCGCCTGATCCGCGCGGTCATGAACCTGCTGACAGCGCGCCGCCCACCGATGCGTACGGTTCATTGCGCGCAGCGTATAGGCATGGTCGCTTGGATAGGGTGCGCATTCGTCAAAGCACATTGCAATGTCTGCGCCCAGCGCCTGCTCGATCTCCATGACCTTTTCCGGCGTAAAGAAATGCTTGCTCCCATCGATGTGCGACCGGAACTCCACGCCATCCTCACGGATATCGTTCATCTTTGCAAGGCTGAACACCTGAAAGCCGCCGCTATCGGTCAGAATTGGCCGATCCCAGTGCATAAAGCGGTGCAGCCCACCGGCCTCCTCCACCAGCCGATGCCCCGGCCGCATATAGAGGTGGTAGGTGTTGGAGAGGATAATATTGGCCCTGACATCCTCCAGATCACGCGGCGTCATAGCCTTCACAGTCGCCTGTGTCCCAACGGGCATATAGCAAGGCGTTTCAATCGTGCCATGCGGCGTATGCAGTAATCCAAGGCGAGCACCCGACTGCTTGCAGGTTTTTAACAGTTCAAAGCGAAAATGTTCCATTCTTCCCCATCCTATTCAATCAGCATGGCGTCCCCAAAGCTGAAAAATCGATAGCGCTGCGAAACGGCGTGCCGGTATACCCGCAGCATCTCCTCCCGCGAAGACAGCGCCGATACGAGCATCAACAGCGTTGATTCCGGCAAATGGAAATTGGTAATCAGCGCATCCACCGCACGGAACCGGTATCCAGGGGTAATAAATATGCTCGTCCATCCCGACTGTGCATGCACGATTCCATCCGGCGTCGTTACGCTCTCGAGCGTGCGGGCTGAGGTTGTGCCAACCGCGATGATCCGGCCGCCGTTCTGCCGCGCTCGATTGATACGCGTCGCAGCTTCCTCCGCAACGCGGTAATACTCCGAATGCATATGGTGATCCTCCACACGCTCGGCAGAGACCGGTCGGAATGTGCCAAGTCCGACATGCAGCAGCACATCCACCACCTCTACCCCCATGGCCCGAATCTCATCGAGCAGCGCGGTCGTAAAATGTAGTCCGGCGGTCGGCGCCGCTGCGGAGCCGCTCTCATTGGCATATACGGTCTGATAGCGGGTTTGATCGTTCAGGCGCTCCGTAATGTATGGCGGCAGCGGTATCTGGCCGACGCGGTCCAAAATCTCCTCCAGAATTCCATCGTAGATCAGCTTGATCCGCTTTCCGCCTTCGGCATCCGTATCACCCAGAATACAAGCGGAAAGTTCATCGCTGATCTGGTAGACCTGTCCCGCTCTGGCCCTTCTTGCCGGCTTTGCCAGGCACTCCCAGACATCGTTTTCCAGACGTTTGAGCAGCAACAGCTCCATATGGCCGCCCGTATCCGCACGGGTTCCGAAAAGGCGTGCAGGAATCACACGCGTCGTGTTTCGCACCAGAACATCGCCCGGTTTAAGATGCTGAACGATATCACAAAACACGCTGTCGGTAATCGACTGCGTGTTCCGGTTATAGATCAGCAATCTGGAATCTGAACGAACAGCAGCCGGGGTCTGGGCAATCAGCTCCGGCGGCAGATCGTAATAAAAATCACTCGTCTTCAATCGGCCTACACTCCATCGTTTCTACGGTTCATATTATAGAGTAGACCGCGTTGTTGCGCAAGTCTATTCCATGCGGTCATTAAATGGGATGGAGGCTTGTTTTTGCAGAGGCTCACAGCTTTGATCGGAAAGGAGTCCTCTTCTCCGTCCGTTTCGCCGCCACAAACGGGACAAGTAATTCCCCGTCTATGAGCATTTCTACAAACAAAACCCAATCATTAAGCCGTCCGGCAATAATATCCGGGCGGCTTTCCATCATACGCTTTGGCACTTTAGGCCGAACAAGAGAATATACGGCCGATAACTACAGTCGTTGCCGGCTGCTCATCCTTATACCGGCACTTTTATTACTATTTTTTTGACCGGCATGGCTTGGCCAGCTATGCATCGAGGTTTGTGCGCATCCTCCGGCGCAAGTATGACGTAATCGCCCGCTTCGAGCAGCACCGAGCCAGACAGAGCCGGTTCTTCATAGAAGGTGATGTCGTTCTCGGCATCATACGGAGTTTTCTCCACCAACTCCTTGCGGCTCACACAGCCGACAAACTCTTTTCCCTCGATGAGATACTGGATGTCAAAAAACCTTTCATGCGTTTCAAAGGACAGTGCATCGGCCTCCATGGTCGTATAATGCTGCACGCTTGCACGCACACCGTTATCCAATTCGATCCAGCCTTCGGGGAGTTCAGCGAGATCTGCGCGGTTCAAAAATGTGAACGCGGTCTGAAACTTGGATTTCGTCCGATCATATGTTATTATTGTTGTTGTAATTTTACCAGTTCGCATATTTTTTATTTCCCTCAAAAAAGATTGTATGTAGCGTGTTTTCCAAGTTCAATAGCAAGTTTAGTGCGCATCGAGCATGTGATCCGGTTTTTTCAAAAGCATACTTCCTACCAATGCAACAAGTACGAGTACAATCAACAGTGACCAAGCAAGTGAATAGTCTCCAATGAGATCCTTACAAACTCCCATTAATGTTGGAGCAGACGCATTAATAAGCGCAGATACTGAGTAGATTGCCCCATAAATTAGTCCAAAATTCTCAGATCCAAAATAAGATGCAATGAGCGGACTAAGGGAGGCATACGTAAGGCCGTATCCCAGTCCAGTCAGTACGGCGAACGAATAACCAACCGGAATTGACGTTGTAAACCTTAGAGCAATAATCCCGCAAAGTAAAACGCTATAACCTATAATCAACACCATTCTGGAATTGATACGGTCGCACAGAAGACCCGATAATAACCTGCTTGGGATGCTAAAAAAAGAAAACGTGCCAACTATAGAAGCAGCTACCGTTGCCTGCATTCCTACATTTGTGAGATGCGGTATTGCGTGCGTATTAACCGATGTCTGTGTAAAACTACAGATGCCTACAGCCAATACGAGCAGATAAAATGCTCTTGTATGACGTGCTTGCCCAATCGTCCAAATTTCTTCCTGCAATACATTTTCGGCTGATTCCGTACTTGGAAGAAGGCGTTTGGGTTCTCCTGCTTCCGCTCCGTCAGGATTAAGATTCATATCTGATGGGTGATTCTTGACCAACAAGGCGGCCAAAACCAGACAAATCATTGCAAAACCCGCAATCCATAGATAGATATTGCGCCAATCGTTTGTTCTCTCCAATACCCTTGCCATTAACGGATTGATGATAAATCCCGCCAAGCCAGCACCGCAAGAAACGACCGCCATTGCAGCGCCACGTTTTTTCTGAAACCATTGCGAGATAATAGTGTTGATTGGCAGTATCGTTCCAATCGTTAAACCAGCGCTAAAAAACAAAATATAGCACAAATATAATACTATTACGCTATAACAACAAAAATACATAAGCAAGCCGCCAGCCATTACTAATCCTGCTCCGAATATAATAGCCTGCTTATTCCCAATTTTTTTTGCGAGCGCCCCGGCCACAACCGCGCAGAGTCCACTAAGCAAGGACATCACCGAGTATGCAAATGAGGCGACTGTTGTGCTGATGCCCAAAGCAGCAGTCATAGGCTCAAGAATAATGCCAAACGTCAAAAGGACTGGCATCATCAACAACATGTAAACGATCAGTAAAACCGCTACATTTACCCAACCATAAAACAGTTTCATTGTTCGCCTCTCAGACATGGTGACATGCTACATAGTGGTTCTGCCCAGCTTCGCGGAGTTCAGGCGGACATGTCTTACACTCATCCGTCGCATATGCGCAACGCGGGTGAAACGGACATCCTTTCGGTGAGTTAATAAGACTTGGAACTTCACCAGGGAGAATAATTCTGTTACGGCTCTTCTCCACATAATAATCCGCAATCGGAACCGCCGACAGAAGTGCTTTGGTATAAGGGTGTAGTGGGTTATGATACAGATCGGATGCATCGGTGATTTCCATCACTCTGCCAAGATACATAACAGCAATCTTGTGGCTGATATGTCGAACAACCGCAAGGTCATGTGCTACAAACACATAGGTAAGCCCCAATTCCTCTTGTAAGCGCTTAAACAGATTGATAATCTGTGCCTGAATGGATACATCAAGCGCAGAGACTGGTTCATCGCAAACAATTAGCTCGGGATTGCAAGCAAGCGCACGCGCAATTCCAAGGCGCTGCCGCTGCCCGCCGCTCATCTCATGTGGGTAACGGTCACTAAGCAATGGATCGAGTTCGACCGTTTTGAGCAACTCGTCAACGCGCTCCTTCCTCTCTGTCTTTGTCCGGGGAACGCCATCCTCCGATACCGCCTCAGAAATGATTGAGGCAACCGACTGTCTTGGATCGAGCGAACCATATGGATCCTGAAAGATCAATTGTATTGCGCGTCGATAAGGCCGCATCCCGTTTTCAGTAAGTCTTGAGATATCCTTATCTCGATAGTAAATATGTCCACCTGTCGGTCGGTAAACGCGGAGAATACAGCGCGCCGTTGTAGTTTTGCCACAACCGCTCTCTCCAACAATTCCAAATGTCTCTCCCTCATTGACTGAAAAACTTACATCATCAACCGCCTTGACTTGCGCATATGTCCGTTGAATCAGCCCTTTTCGCTGAGGGAAATACATTTTTAGGTTTTCAACGCGAAGAAGCGGGGTATTATTACTCATAATCCTTTTCTCCAATATCTCGATAACAGGCTACAAAATGCTCGTCTCGGTCAACCTCCCGCAGTGTGGGGACCGTCCTAAGTTTACAAGATTCGCAAGCGAAAGGGCACCGTGCATAAAAGGCGCAATGCGTCGGCAAATTTGCTAGATTCGGTGGCGTGCCCTCAATGGGAATCAGTTTGCTGCTTGAATCATCGTCTAGACGAGGAACTGAGCGCAAAAGCCCTATGGTATAAGGATGCTTGGGATGGGTCAAAATGCGTTCGGTTGTTCCGGATTCTATAATTTTTCCTGCGTACATCACATAAATACGCTGCGCATACCGTGTCACAAGCCCAAGATTATGTGTAACCATTAGCAGCGATGTGCCATAGTTTTTTACTGTTTTGAGCAAAAGTTCCATAACCTGTGCCTGCGTGGTGACATCTAGCGCCGTTGTCGGCTCATCCGCAATGATTAGCTTCGACTGGCACGCAATAGCAATTGCTATCATTACTCGTTGGCGCATGCCACCACTCATCTGAAACGGATAGTTTTTCATTCGCTCTGGTGCATCAGGTATACCGACACTTTCCAACGCTTCAATGGAACGTTGCCATGCCTTCTGCTTTGACATTGCAGAATGGGTCATGATAACCTCACAAAGTTGCGATCCAATAGTTAAAACTGGATTAAGGCTTGTCATCGGTTCCTGAAACACCATTGCAATCTTTGCACCACGAATGTTTCGCATCTCTTTTGAACGCGAACCGTACAGCAGAATGTTTTCTCCCTCAAACAGCACTTCTCCCCCGAGGATTTTGCCGGGAGGTGACTGTACTAACTGCATAACAGACATTTGGGAGATGGATTTGCCGCAGCCGCTTTCCCCGACCAACGCAACAACTTCTCCACGATCGATGTAGTAAGAAATATCATCGACCGCTTTCACTTCACCTGCATTGGTAAAAAAGGATGTCCTCAAGTTATTCACTTGCAGCAACTTTTTACAGGTCATCGTTTTATCTCGTTGTTCAAGCATTTATAGTTTCCCCCTCAATCTGGGATCAAGTGCATCGCGTAGGCCGTCGCCAAAGATATTGAAAGCAACAACAATCAATATGATGCAGATACCTGGAAGCAGCGCCAGAAGCGGTTCCGTGGTCAGATATCGATATCCTTCAGAGACCATCCCACCCCAAGTCGGCGTCGGTGGGACAATACCAATCCCTAGATAACTCATACCAGCTTCCAACATAATCGCTGATCCGAGATTCATTGTAAAAAGCACAATGATTGACGGAATACAGTTTGGAACCAAATGTCGCAACAATGTCTTGAATTTCGACTGCCCTATTAAAGAGGCCGCTGTAATAAAGTCGTTTTTTTTAAGCGACAACACTAGACCATTCATCAATCGGACATAGGTTGGAACCATTGAAACTCCTATAATAATGACCACCCCGGCAACCCCGTTAGTAAATAACGCAACCAACACCATGGCAAGAATCATGTTTGGGATTGATAATTGTGTGTCATTGAGCCGCATCACAATTTGTCCCCACCATCCGCCGATGTATCCGGCAGAAACGCCTAGTAACACACCAACAACAGCAGCAATGAGACTACTGAATAAACTAGCCATCAATGAGATGCGCGCACCGTAGATTAGACGGCTTAGCAGGTCTCTTCCGAGAAAGTCTGTCCCAAACAAATGTTCTGCCGAAGGCCCCGCAAGGACATTATCCAGTTCCTGTGCCGTTGGGCTATAAGGTGAAAGCAATGGAGCAAATATTGCTAGGAATAGAAAAAAAACAATAATGCCGAAACAGATCTTAGCTACGATGCCACGTCCAAACAGTACACGAAGCATCTGCAATTGCTTATGCTTTAACACAGGTTTCTTTTCCATAGCATTACCCCCAAGATTCCCTGATTCTAGGATCAATAAAGCCATAAAGGATATCAACAAGCAGATTACACCCAACCGTGAAAAGGGAAACAATAAGCACCCCAGTTTGCACTAGCACGTAATCTCTGTTAACAACACCATTCGTCAACATATTGCCGATTCCTGGTATATTAAAAACATTCTCAATAATCAAAGATCCACCAATTGCAATTCGCACCTGCAAGCCAATGATCGTAACAACCGGAATTAGGGCATTTTTCAATGCATGCCTAAATATGATGCGCCGCTCTGAAAGGCCATTCGCACGAGCTGTGCGGATATAGTCCTGATTGACGACCTCCAACATATTGGAACGGGTTTGTCGAGCAACCGAAGCCTGTAACTGGAAAGACATGCAGAAAACAGGAAGAACGGCCATATAGACATATTTAGCAAAATCTTTAGCTGGGCTTGTAAATCCCTGCACCGGAAACCAATGCAACTTTAGAGCAAAAATATAGATGCAAAATATTCCTAACCAGAAAGAAGGTGTTCCCAAGCCCAGTGTCGAAATAACCGTAAGTACTTGGTCAACCCACTTCCCTCGTCTTACAGCGCTTAGCACGCCAAAGCAGATGCCAACAATCGCCGCAATTACAATTGCCGGTATACCAATCGCGAGAGTTCTAGGCAACCTCTCGGAGATAATATCGTATACGGGGCGATTATAGGTGTAAGATTCGCCGAAATCCTTAGTGAAAACGCCGGAAACCCAAAGGTAATACTGTGTCACAAGCGGTTTATCCAAATTCCATTCCACACGCAGCGCATCGACGGTCTCCTGCGATGCCTCTTCTCCAAGCGAAATTCTAGCTGGATCGCCGGGTAGAACATGCATCAAAGAAAAGGCAAAAACTGAAATCAAGAAAACGATAAGCAGCGAGATCAGAATACGTCTGATAATATAGTTTACCATATCCACCTCCAGGGGGAAGGATGCATCAGGTATGCCCCCTACATCCTGCACCCTGGGGCGTAGGGTGCAGGATGCTATTAGCAACGAGTGAACGTTGGATAGGGCTTATTTTTCTATCCAAGCATTCCAGAGCGTCCAGTTTCCGGGCACGCGAGAGACCGTCTCCCCAATGCCGGAATCGTGAATGGACGAATCTAGTGCTGCGATATCATAAATCGCACCGACAGCCTTCAACATGCAGTAATCTTCAAAAATCATCTTTTCGGCTTCCTGCCAAAGCTTGTTAGCTTCTTCTTCCGTCTTTGCAGCAGCGGCTGCATGAATTGTTTCATTCAGATCATCTGGGCGAATGAAACTGGTAACCGCGAGACCGGATGAAATGCCCTGCACGAAGTTAGCGTTCATGACAGCCGGGCCACCGTTGGAAAGTGTCATGGGATGATAGAGCATGCCCTCACTCCAGCCAGACATAGCCTTGATATATGTAGCGGAATCGGATGGATTGAGCTGCATACGAATGCCAACCTGACCGAGTTGCTCAGCAACAATCTGACAAACATTGACATAAGTGTTAGCGCTCGAGGTCATGATAACAGTGTCAAATCCATCTGGATAGCCAGCTTCGGCAAGCAGTTGCTTCGCTTTTTCCGGGTTGTACTCAAAGCCAGTAACTGAATCGTTATACCATGCCTGACCAGGAATACCGTACTGCGTAATCGGCGCACCATATTCTCCCCAAAGCGCATTCATAATCGCTTCACGGTCAATCGCATATGCTGCTGCCTGACGAACTCGTACATCATAGAACGGATCTTTCTCATTCGTGCAATTGAAGCAAATCGTAACAGATGCCGAGGGCACCTTTACCGTATTGATCGTAAAACCGAGCTCCGTCAGTTCCTTTGCATCGGTAACGGAATCGGGGAAACGGACATTAATCTCTCCTGCCTGCAAAGCAGCATTAGCCGTAGTATGATCTGCATAAACGTAAATTTCAATGCTATCCAGATGCGGTCTGCCCTGCCAATAATCGTCAAAGCGCTCAAACTCGGTACTGATATCCGGCTCATGGGAAACAAACTTGAACGGGCCAGTACCAACGGGCTCTTGTTCGCACAGTTCAAGCCCCCCCTTATCATACTGCTGCTTGGAATGCATTAGACCCGCTTGGCGGCACAGACCATACATGAACGTGCTATCCCATTCGGTCAGATACACCTTCACGGTATATTCATCAACGACCTCGGCACGATAGAACTGCTTGAGGAAAGAAGTGCTAAGGAGGCCCTGTTCATGATACATCTGTAAATTCCATGCGCAAACTTCTGCATTGAACAGCGAGCCATCATGGAACTTGATTCCCTCGTTGAGAACAATGGTGTAGGTTTTCTCATCGGCATCGCCGGTTACGCTCTTGGCGAGGAAAGGGGTCGGAGCACCTTTTTCGTTGAATACCATTAGTGTCTCAATGTAGCAGTTGGTATAGATGAAGTCATTCTGGTCGCGAGTATTCAGCCAAAGCGGATTTTTGAAGTCTTGTGTAAGGCCAATTTTAATCATCCCGCCATCTTTGGAGACTTCAGTTGCTTCCGTCCCTGAGTTTTGTTCAGGCGCAGTTGTTTCCTGACCTACATCGGCAGGTTTCTTTTCATCATCCGGTGCAGGTGTCGTGCAAGCTGTCATGGCAACTACCATCGCCAAAGCTAAAAACAGGGACAACAGTTTCTTCAGTGTGCGCATGAGTTTCTCTTTCCTCCTCTTTATTTTATTGTTTATCGCTGTCACGATAACAATTCCGTTCAAACTCCAGCCACTCATAGATCTCGCAGCCCATAAGCTTCGTTCTCTCTTCCTTGGTCAGACCACCCATGTCGTGCTCATTTGCGTAAAGCGTGTTCTTATCTGCTACTACACGTCTTGCATAGTTGAGCATGCCATACCAAGCCGCTTTTTCTAAATAGTGGCACGTAACAAGGTTGAACCCCAACGGCACAAGATCTTCAAATTTGACATCCGGAATACCATTATGGGAATCAACATCAGGATACATTTTCCACCCAGGAACATGTTTAGCAATTTCTTTGCACAGTTCAAGACTACCTTCGCCGTTATTAATACCCATGATCAGCGTCATATCTGCACCGGCCTCATACGCGCGCAGGCAACGTTCAATTGCTTCATCGAGGCCATGAGCCAGTAACGCTTCCGTTCTTGCAATTAAGATGCAGTCGGTGCCTTCCAATGCTGCCTTGGATGCGCGAATTTTTGCAAGCCAGTCGCGTTGTGTGGTTACCTCGTCCGGTTTTTTTTCATAGTATAGACGTGCGAAACCACGAACGCCCTTGGAATCTTCCATCTGAATCGCCTGTGCACCGGCGCGTACTAGTCGTTGACAGGTGCGATACGCATGCAACGGGCTATCACCAAAACCATTTTCCGCGTCAAGGATTAAGGGTAGCGGCGAACGGTCAGTAATCCGCTCGGTCTCCCAAACAAATTCATCAAGCGTTACCAGTCCAAGATCGTTATAACCTTCTTCGCAAGGGGAAACCGCTCCACTTGCAAGCAATGTGGCCTCAAAACCGACCTGCTCGGCCGCTCTTGCCGACATATAATCCCATACACACGCAGCAAAAACTTGCTTCTCTTCCAGCATTTTTTTGAGCGATCTCGGTTTTTCCATGATCATATCAAATTCCTCAACTTTCGTCTTATTTCTTGTCCTCATAACATGTTTTTTCAAAGGCTAACCATTCACGGATGTCAGCCCCCAACATGTCTGTTCTCTCCAAAGCAGAGGAGCATCCCATCTGATGATCATTGTGATAGACCGTACTTTGCTCCGCCATGACCCGTTTGCCAAAGTCTAACATCCCCCACCACGCACCTTTCTCCATACAATGACAAGTAACAAGATTGAATCCCAATGGTGCAAGGTCTTCAATATCCAAATCCGGTACACCATTATGCGTATCAACATCAGGATACATTTTCCACCCAGGAACGCGGCGAGAGATTTCCTCGCACAGTTCAAGGCTCTGCGGTCCATTGTTGATACCCATTATAAGTGTCATGTCTGCGCCAACATCCAATGCGCGAAGGCAACGATCTACAGCCACGTCTAGGCCTTCTGTGTAATATGCTTCGGTTCGTGCGATCAAGAGACAATCAGTACCTTCCAAAGCAGCTTTCGAAGCACGCAGCTTAGCAATCCAGTCCTCAACCGGTATAATATGATCTGGCTTGTTATCGTAAAACAGTCTCGCAAACCCGCGAATGCCCATAGTGTCCTCAATTTGTACTGCCTGTGCACCGGCCTTCGCAAGTCGCTGACAGGTGCGATGTGCATGCAGAGGGCTATCACCAAAGCCGTTTTCTGCATCAAGGATAAGCGGCAGTGTCGAACGATTGGTAATCCGCTCCGTCTCCCAAACAAATTCATCAAGCGTTACCAGTCCAAGATCGTTATATCCGATCTTGTTTGCAGACAGTGGGCCACTAGCGAGTAACGTGGCTTCAAAGCCAGCTTTCTCGGCTGCTCTTGCCGACATGTAGTTCCAAACACACGTGGCAAAGACTTGCTTTTCTTCAAGCATTTTCTTTAACGATTTAGGCTTGTCCAATATCATTTTCTCTTGTTCTCCCTTCCTTGCAGTAGAGTATTTTAATGGAATTGACAAAAAACGCCTTTAAATCACCAAAAAGAATCACTGACTAACAATTATGCGTAGTCAGAGAACTGAACTAAGCCCTCGATGGCGTAAACGCGAACGGGGCAGGAATCGAGGCCCTTGATGTAGAGCGGGGCAAAAGAGATGAAGAAGGTTTCCTGTTGGAGCTCCTCCAGATTTTTGAGCACTTCCAGGAACGTGATGTTCTTTGCCATGCAGACGTCGTGGAACGGTTTGACGTCCTCGTTGCGGTTCTCGATCGATACGCCGTCGCCGAACCCCACGCACTTCACTTTGTGATCCACCATCCACTGCGCCGTCTCGCCGTTGACAAACAGCCGCTTGTCCTCCGCTGTGTTCGTCTTCTCCGTGAACGGCGGCAGCTTGTACGGCGAGTCCAGAATCACCACATCGCCCGCCTGCACCTTGCTCCCCAGCACCCGGTCGAGCACCGCGGCCGTGATGTATCCGTTCGGCTCCACATCATCCACCGTCACATAGATCCCCCGCCCCATGAAGCTCGTCAGCGGCAGCGCCGATGCGTCCGGCCAGTTGTCATCGTGATGGTACGGGCACTCGCAGTGCGTCCCCAGATGGCTCGTCAGATCCATGATCGTATGGAAATCCGGTATCGGACCACCCGTGTTGAACCGGTACAGATGGCACCGCCGTGTTTCCGTTGCCGGGTCCAGATATTTTGTCAGATCGACTACCCGCACGTTTCCCAGTTGATATGCGCTCATATTTGCCTCCGATTTTCAGTTGATATGTTTTGCCGCTTTATTCTCCATCGCATGGATCAGCGCTACCACCATCTCATGGCACGGCACATCCACCCCAAGTTCCTTTGCCGCCGATACGACAGAGCCGCTGATCGTGTCCACCTCTGTCCGCGCGCCGTTCTTCAAATCCGCGTAGATCGACGTGTATCCGTCGTGTGCGTTTGCCAGCAGCGTCTTAATGTCCACAATCACCTGCGCCTCGTCAAAGCTTGCGCCGCCCTCCGCGTTCGCCACCGCTACCGCCTCCCGCGCCATCCGTTCCATCAGAGCACAGGCATTCGGATCGTCCAGGATAAACCCCAGCGGCACCTGCAGTACGCCCGTCAATGAGCTCGCCGCCGTATTGATGAACAACTTCGTCCAGATTTGCCGCTTCACTTCATCCGAAGTTTTGCAATCGAATCCACATTTTGTTAAATTTTCAGCAATCGGTGTCAATGACGCGCTGTTCCCATCCAGCAGCCCGATACTGGTCTTGCCGCCGCCGCCGTGGTTCACATGTCCGTTCCCAATGATCGAACTGTTGTGCTGCGTCGATCCGATGATCACATGCTCCCGGTCCGCAAACCGCAGCAGCTTCTTCTCATGCCCCGCGCCGTTCTGCAAGGTCATCAAATAGGTGTTCGGCCCGATCAGCCGTCTGTTCGCCTCCAGCGCAGACTCTGTGTACATCGCTTTTACAAAAACAAGAACCAGATCCATTTCGCCCAAGCCCGTGGAATCCGCGACAGCATGCGGATGAAGGACCCTATCTCCGTCCGTTTCCCGAATCATGACCCCGTCCGCTTCGATCTTTTGAACCCGCGTCTTATCTACGTCCAACAGCCATACTTCGTTTTCTTTCGACAGGTATCCCCCGAACAGCATCCCCATCGCTCCTGCACCCAATATTGTGATTCTCATCCGATATTCTCCAGAAAATTCCAACAATTATTGCAATCGATTTCATTTATGATGTATTTATATTACCACAGCTCTTTCCAAAATGCAATCCCTTTCAACGTTTTTTTCGTAAATAAGTTTTCTGATAAGAATCG
>ERZ857882.130-NODE-130-length-84774-cov-11.716888_pt1 | contig 84774 bp, 87 predicted proteins | sample MGYA00519697_ERZ857882 | MGnify/ENA primary metagenome ERZ857882 (study PRJEB31778, sample SAMEA3449373) | human gut metagenome | biome: human gut; feature: human-associated habitat; material: faeces | place: United Kingdom | collected 2010/2012 ...
TGTTTCACATTTTTAGAAATTTTATACAAAAAAATTCTATTATCTAATATTAGTAAAACAAAGACTATTACTGCTATTGCTTATGCACTATGGAAACTAGAAAAAGGATGTCTGAATATAAGAAAAACAAATACATAAATTACAAAAAGAAAAAATATTAACAAAAGCGAATCAAGTAAATATGAATATAACTGATTATATGGTAAATGCAGGAATAAAAAGAAAAAGAAAAATAGCAATAACTAATTTCCCTAATTTAAAAGAATATTCAAATAAACTTTGTACGGAAAGTAATTATAAAACTATACCTATTCATAAGAAATATGGAGATATAAAAAATAATGAATATCAAGTATTCTAATAATTGTCCTAAAATAAAATATACTGGTAATTCTTTAAATAAAGCACTTTTTAATTTATTTATATCCAATAGCAATGAAATAACTAGCAAAAATGATAAAACATATTCAGATTTTAATTCTATTGCAAAATTACACTATACTATGGAAAAACATTATAGTTTAGAAGAATTAGATGATGAAATGGAAATATAAGAGAAAGTACAGTTGACTTTTTATAGTTAACTGCACTTTTTTAATTAATTTAAAAAGTATTCAATTAATTGTAATTTATCTTTCTTTCCAAATAATTTGTATTATTCAAAAAGCAATTTTGCTCTTACAATTTCTCTTTCCTTTTCCATTATTAAGAAATCAATAACATTACTTTCTACTTTTTTATAAACCCTCAAATTTTGCCCTTCTTTACTTTCATTTATATAGTGAATTTCAAAATCTGTTATTTTATTTTCTTTAATCTTAATGTGTTTAATATAACTGTAATACTACTTAATACCATTGCAAGACTTGCTAACATTGGATTTATGGAAATACCAAATGTTTTAAATAGTCCCATTGCTACTGGTATCATCAAACAATTATAGAAAAAAGCCCAAAATAAATTTTGCTTAATGTTTCTAATTGTTTTTTTACTTATATTTATTAAATTTACTATGCTTTCTAAATTATTTTTGGTTAGAATAATATCTGATGAATCCATTGCTATATCTGTTCCACTATTTACACTTACTCCTATATCAGAATTTGCTATTGCTGGGCTATCATTTATACCATCTCCACACATCATTACAAATTTATTTTTTTGTCTTAGCTCTTTTATCGTGTTTGATTTTTCTTTAGGTAACACATTTGCAATGACCTTTATTATTCCTAATTCGTTTGCTATTTTATTTGCTGTTTCTTTATTATCTCCTGTTAACATAATTGTTTCAATTTTCATATCTGACAGTTTTTTTATTACATCTTTTGCTTCTTTTCTTACAATATCATTTACTCCAATTAGTGCAACAACTTTTTCATCTTGCACAACATAAACAATGCTATTTCCTCTACTTGCCAAATTTCTTTCATCTTGTTCATATTTGTTTTCAATTTTATAACTTTCTAAAATTTTAGAATTTCCAATTATAACCTTTTTGTTATTTACTCTTCCAATAATTCCATATCCTGTAACATTTTCAAATTCTTTAACTTCTAAAATAGGTATTTTATTATCTTCTAAATAATCTACAAAAGCCTTTCCTATTGGATGTGTAGATTTACTTTCTATACTTCCAACTATTTGCAATAATTCATTATTTTCAATATTGCTATAATTTTTTATTTCTGATATTTTTAATTTACCATAAGTTAATGTTCCTGTTTTATCAAATATTACAGTGTTTGTTTTTTGTGCATTTTCAAGTATTTCACTTTTCTTTATCAATATTCCATTTGTTGCACATAAGCCTTCACTTACAATTATTGCAAGTGGAGTAGCTAATCCTAAACTACAAGGACAAGCAACAACTAATATAGTTACAAATGTTGTTATTGCACTTTCAAGACCTTGCCCAATAATTAGATAAACTATAAATGTTAATATTGCTATAGCTATAACTAATGGAACAAAATACCCTGATACTTTATCTGCTATTTTTGCAATTGGTGCTTTAGTATTTGATGCCTCTACAACAAGTCGAACTATTTCTGATACAGTAGACTCTTTTCCAATTCGTTCTGCTTTGTATTCTATATAACCATCATAATTTAAACTACCTGCAATTACATTACTTCCTATTTCTTTTGATATAGGTTTACTTTCTCCAGTTATAAATGATTCATCTAAATGTGCTTTTCCTTCTATAATTGTACCATCTACTGCAATTTTTTCTCCTGCTCGACTTACAACTATATCTCCTTTATGAATTTCATCAAGTGTAACTTCCCTTAATTTTCCATCTATTTTTATTACTGCATTATTAGGTGTTATTTTAACTAATTTTTGTATAGCCTCTTTTGTTTTATCTTTACTTATTCCATCAATATATCTTCCTAATTTTATAAAATATATTACTATTGCTGATGATTCGAAATATAAGTTCATAACCTGATGGTGATTTCCAGAAAAAACTAAATACATATTATATAAGCTATATAAAAAACTTGTAATCACTCCTATACCAACTAATGTATCCATATTAGGCGTTTTATGAATTAAATTTTTATATCCATTTTTTATAATATCAAATCCGTAAATTATAAATGCTATTGTTAATACAAGTAATGTCATCATATAATTTGTAGTATTTGTATGTGGATCAAGAAATGGAATTGTATGCAGATTTATCATATGCCCCATAGATATAAACATTAAAACTATTGCTAGTATTGTAAAAGCAATAAACTTAATTTTTTCTTTTTTACTTTTACGATCTTGCTTTATTTCCTTAAATTCTCCTAGACTTTTAAAACCTGCTTTTTTTATAAATTCTTCTATTTTAGTTTGATTTAACATTTTTTCATCATATTCAATAGTTGCGTTTGCCATTACAAGATTTACTCCTGCCGATATAATTCCATCTTGTTTGTTTAAATATTTTTCTAGTCCATTTGAACAGGCTGAACAAGTCATTCCATCAATAGATAAAATTATTTTCTTCATACCTAATCTTCCTTTACAATTTCATATCCTATATCTTCAAGTGTTTCTATAATAATATTTTCTGATACCTCTTTATTTGTTGTTACAACAACTTTACCTGTATTATGATCTGCTATTACTGATTCTACTCCATCTATGTTTTGAACTGCATTTTTTACCCTATTTTCACATCCTCCACACATCATACCATTTACTTTTAAAACTATTTCTTCCATTTTTATCAGTTCCTTTCCTTAAATTAATTAAATAAAATTTTATCCTTTATTGAATCTTTTAAACAAACTTATTATTTCATCTATTGTATCAACTTTACCATTTTTCAAATCACGAGATATACAATTATATAAATGATTTTCTAAAACTTGATTAGACAAACTTTTCACAGAGTTTTCTATTGCAGATAGTTGAACCAAAACATCGTTACAATATGCATCTTCTCCTATCATCTTTTTTACACCTCTTATTTGTCCTTCGATTCGATTTAATCTATTATTAATTAATTGTTTCTCTTTTTCAGTTCTTTTTGTCTTTTTTTGACAACATTCTTTATTCATTTTTTCACCACCTTAAAGTATTATATACCCAAATGGGTATTTTGTAAATAAGGGGGTATATTGTCAAAAGCATTTATTTTTCTAGCATTATTTAGCCTCTATAAAGATTTACAATTTTATTATTTTATGATATGAATTTATATAGTATAAAAATTAAGGAGAATTGTAATGAAATTGTATTTAGTGCAACTGGAAGGACTCAAAAAGTGGTAGATGTTATCAGTTCTGTATTTACGGAAGAAAAAGAAAAAATTACTAGTTATCAGTAAGTATATTATCATATTTTATTACATTTTACAACATAAAGAGATTGATATTATGCCTATTGTAAATTGTATTTTACATTCAAATCAAAGTTGTTTTTTCTAGTAATACCAACTGTTTTATTATCTGAAATAAATTTATATGCAGTCAAAATTGAAGAAAATCAATTAATTATAAAATTGACTGCATTTACTTAAAGATTTATAGATTTTATGGAAGTTTTAGAAAGGCTGAAAAAGTTTAAATAAATTGTGTGTAATGCAGTAATAGTCAGTATTTGCTCATAAATGCAAAAAAAGAAGAACTCCTAAGAATTCTTCTAAATTTGGTCGAGGTGAGTACTCGACAATTTGTACTATTTTCTTTGATATTTCAGCCTTTGCAGTGATTGTACTTTATTTTACGGAACACTTTTGCGGAACATTTAAAGTCCTAAATGCTTTAAAATTCCGCACAGTTCCAGTATTCTTTTATAAGTTTTTTAAAATTTTAACTAGCTACTATCTGCTTATTCATTATTGCTCCAAATATATTTTTGTTTATTAAATAATTAACAACACTCTTGTTTTCAGATTTAATAAAATCAGTATCTATATCGACATAGTATTTCATTGTAATAGATATATCTGAATGACCTAATATTTCTTTTAATACTACTGGAGCAATTTTTGCCTCTGCACATCTTGTTGCAAAAGTTCCTCTTAGCATGTGAGTGTGTATATCTGTTCTTGTTACCTTTTTGCCTTTTGAATTAACTTCTTCGTAAAGTCCAATTCCTAATTTCAATCCTGCTCGTTTTAATGCAGAATTTATACTACTCTCTTCATATAATCCATATTGTTTATTTGTAGGATTATAGAATAGTAAATGAAACTTATTTGGAATGATATGGTTCATAGCATCTACAAGTGCTTTTCTACTAATATCATTTAAATCAATAGTTCTTTGACCAGAAAAGGTTTTTGTTGATTCTCCTATTCTTGATTTTCCTTTTGTATCTTTAGTTTGTGTTCTTCTAATAATTACAATTCCTTTTTCGAGGTCAATATCTTTAGTATAATCTAACACTAAAGCTTCGCCTATTCTCATTCCTGTACTAAGCAATAACAAAAATAGATATTTGTGTTTAAAATTTGAATAATCAACTTCATTTAAAAAATCTATTAGCTTTCTTTGTTCTTCTATTGTAAGTGCTATTCTATGATGTCCGTTGTATTCGCTTTTAGGTTTTTCAATTCTTTTATAACCATCTAAAAAGTTATCTTTTATTAGTTGTTGATGATAAGCTTCTCCAAATCCCATACATAGTAGTTCATAATTTTGCTTTATTGTTGTTTTTGAATAAGTTTTAAGTTTTGCAAGATAATTAACTACTTCATCTCTAGTTACCTTTGCAATTGGCTTTCTTGCAAATGATGCGTTTTCAACTTGTTTTAATGTGTCTAATTTTCTTTTATAAGTTGATTCTTTAATTCCATTTAATTTAAATTGTTCTTCTATCATTGGTTTTACTAAATCTATTAAAGTTTTATTTGTTTTTGTTATAATTCTTGGTCCACCGTTTCTATCTAGGTTGATTTTATATTCCAAAGCATTGTTTAAAGCTTCTTCTTCAGTATCAGCAACAAATGATTTTCTTTGATTCTTGCCTGTTGTCTGATCTCTACCTATCGTTAAAACAGCTTTACAAGTTTTTGAAACGTAAAACTTATCGCATCCTTTGCATAATTCATATTGTTTTTCTTTGTCAATGTTCTTATTTTTATTTTTTTCGCAACCCGTACATATTGATTCATCAAATTTTCCTTTTGGTCTTTTTGAGATATATGTGCCAACAGTTATTCCCTTAAATTTCATAATATTGTTCTCTCCTTTTCGTAATAAATTTAAGGAAAACTATTGCTATAATTTGATTTTATGGTATAATTATATCAGTTAAGGAAAGCTATAGCAATAGTTTCCTTTCAGTTTTTAAAAAATACATAATCTTGTATTTGAAGGTTTAAATGTCGCATATTTAAATCTTCAGCTAACGCATATAGCTATTGACACAAAATCGAAGATTTTGACAATAGCTTATTTTTTTATCTTTCATCTTCTTCATTATTAACATGTCTTGTCTTTAGATATTCTTTTAAATTTTCTTCTGTAATTTTATAAGCTCTTCCAAATTTTTGGCAAGGAAAATCTTCTCTATGAAATAATTCTAAACAAGTTTTATTTCCTATTTTTAAAAGTTTCCTTACATCTGCTGTTGTAAGAAGTTGAATAGTTTCTCCCATATAAATTGCTCCTCCTTTCGTTAATTTTTTGAATGATATTTTTCCTGTCCCTCTATTCTGGGCTAATAGCAAACGGTATTTTCATACTCCACTGGAATTTCACCACTCCGACTCTGTCCGAGTTGCACCCATTGCTTGCGACGGTTTTATCACGCTCGAGCTGTGGCTATGCAAGTGTATCATTATTTTGTATTTAGCTATAGGGTATTCAATTTTCAATGTGCTGTTCAAGAATTTTCTTACATATTCTTGACACTTTTTTGTAATTATTGTATACTATTGTTATAGATAATCGCTTACTTAATGGATGTTAAAAAAGTAAGCTGTTACCACTTACAATCAATTACTATACATTAATATAATATAGTAATTGATTATCTTTGTCAATAGATTACAAGAAAATTTTTAAAAAAATTTGGGAGATTGTAAAATGAATGTTAATTTTAATTTTGAAAATGGACAAATTAGCTATGTTTATAGCAATTACAAAATTGAAAAAATAAGAGATAGAAAATATATTCTACCAGAAAAGAAAGCTACCCAAAACGCTATTAGCTTAACAGAAAATATTGATAAAAAATTATTAGCTTTATTAAATATTGGAAAAAAAGCCTACTTTTTTGAAGATATTAATGATTTAGAAATATTAAATTTTGCAAAGAGTTATGGTTTATTAGGATTTATGGCTGATTTTCCTATAAATAAGTATTACATATTAGAAGATGAAGTTATTTTTAGAGATTATAACTTTTCTGAAGCTAAAGAATATATATCAACTATGAAAGTTGAAGAATATTTAGAAACATTTATGCCAAGAATAAATAAAAGGGAAATGAAGAAAATTATAGATGAATGCAGAAAGCAAATACATTCTTGTGATTCTGAAAAAAATATAATAACAAATATGAATGAAAAACTTATTTATTCAATTAATTATGGAGAATCTGTTGATTTAATAATTTACTATGCAAGAGATTTATATAAGGCTTTGTATGAATTAATTGATAGTAAATACACAGTTAAGTTTCCTGCTCTTTCTAACATACATCATTTAGCAACCAATATAGATGGTTTATCAAATGCAGAAATAGAATTGAATGTGTTTAATTTAAAACAAGTAATAGATTTAGCTTTTTCAATTCAATTAGCACAAGATGTAAGACTATTAAAAATTTGTAATTTTTGCAATAATGCATTTATTGCAAATAACCCAAAAGCTGAATATGATACACCACAATGTAAGAATAAAGCTAATGTGTATAAAAGTAGAGGAAAGCATTTAAGTAGAAATGTAGTACATACTGAAAACGGAATTGCAGTAAAAATTCCAAGTCAAGAACTATCAGATAGCTTGATAAAAAGATTAAAGAAAAAATAGAATAAGAATTTAACTATGGCACTGAATTTATAATATATATTCAGTGTCATAATTAAAAAATAAAAATTAACCTAATTCACTCCATACCTATTGACTTATGGAGCGAATTAGGTTAAAATGTTTTTGGAGGGAAAAAGTATGTTATATAATCATAGTGAAATAAAAAATAAGTATAAAAGTACTTATCAAATTAGAAAAGCCTTAGAAAATAAAGAAATATATAAAATTGAAAAAGGAATATATTCTGATGTGCCAAGTGTACATTATTTAGCAGTTATAATGAAGAAATATCCATATGGAGTATTCACTTCTTATTCTGCTTATTATTATCATAATCTTACAGATGTAATTCCAGATAAAATATATTTAGCTACAGATAGAAATAACAGAATGATATCTTCTAATAAGATAAAGCAAGTTCGTATGAAAGAAGAGTTATATAATTTAGGAAAAACTGAAATTGATTATGAAGGAATAAAAATAAATATTTATGATAAAGAAAGAACGCTAATTGATTTGGCTAGAAATAAAAATCAAATTGGCTATGATTTATATAAAGAAATAATATCTAATTATAGAAAATTAGCAGATTCATTAGATACACAAAAGATAGAAGAATATTTACAATACTTTGTAAATGGAGATAAAATTTTTGAAATAATACAAGACGAGGTGTTTTAATGGATATATATGAATTAGTAAATAAATACATATCAGTAGGTTATTCTGAAGATGATGCAATTCCAAAAGTTGCTCAAGATATTGTTTTACTTAAAATTGGAAATAGCAAATATAATAAGAATATAACTGTAAAAGGTGGAGTTGTAATGCATAACATTTCTAAAGATATGCGTCGTGCAACTCGAGATATGGATATAGACTTTATAAAATATTCTTTAGAAGATAAATCAATTCTTAATTTTATAAAGGAATTAAATAATACAGATGATGGCATAAAAATAAAAGTTACTGGAAAAATTGAACCATTACATCATCAAGACTACGATGGAAAAAGAGTTTATATACAACTAACTGATAATAACAAGTATTCAATAAGTTCAAAACTAGATATTGGAGTACATAAATATTTTGATATGGAACAAGACGAGTATTATTTTGATTTTAACATAATAGATGAAAGTGTTAGTTTACTTATAAATTCTAAAGAACAAATAATTGTTGAAAAATTAAAATCATTATTAAAATTTGGTATTACCTCTACTAGATTTAAAGACATCTTTGATTTTTACTATTTAATTAATAATGAAAAATTAGATAAGGACAAGCTTATAAAATACATAGATATTTTAATTTTTCAAGATGAAAATATGCGTGAAAATACATTAGAAGATGTAAATAGAAGATTAACAAATATATTAAATAATAGGAGATTTCAGTCAAGAATTAATACGGCAAATAACAATTGGTTAGAAATACCTATTAAAGATGTTATTGATAATGTTTTAGAATATTTTGATGGATTAATAAAGGTTAAAAATTAGTTGTAAAGTATTAAAAACATATAATTATTTAATTATAAAGAAAGGATTTTGTTAAATGGATAAATATATAAAAATTGGAATAGGTGTAATGATATTAGATGGCAATAAAATATTATTAGGACATAGAGCTAAAGATAAAAAAGATACTGGTGGAATATTTGAAGTAGATTGCTGGACTTTGCCAGGTGGAAAACAAGAATATAATGAAACTTTTTTTGAAGGAGCAAAAAGAGAAGTAAAAGAAGAAACTAATTTAGACATAGATGAACTAGAGTTATTTGATGCAGCAGATGATATTCAACCAGATAGACATTATATAACAATGCATGTAATTGCTAAAAAACATAGTGGTGAACTAAAAATAATGGAACCTACTAAAGAAGATAAGTGGAAATGGTTTGATTTAGATAATTTACCAGAAAAATTATATTCACCAAGTAAAAAATTTATAGAGAATTATTTAAATAATAAAAATAAATTAAATAAAGAATTTGCTGAAGAATGGTTAAAGAAATTAAAAGATTATTGGTTTAATAAAGATATTGAAAAAGCAGTTTCTTTATTTACTAAAACAACATTTTATCAAGAAACTCCATTTATGAAACCTTATACAACTATAGAGGAAATAAATCAAGAATGGCAACATATAAAAAATGAAAATATACAAGATATTGATTTAAAAGTATTAGCAATAGACAATAATACTTTAATTGCAGAATGGTTATTAAAACAAAGTAATCAAGAATTTGATGGAATATATGAAATAAAATTTAATGACGATTTAGAATGTATCTGTTTCAAGAGTTGGGAAATGAATAAATAAATATGTATGATTAAAGAGCTACTTTTTGTAGCTCTTATTATATTTGCTTATTTAGATTTAGTATTTTCTATTCTACTATGTATATAACCCAGTTGCTTTTTATATGATATTACAAATAATACAAGAAGAAATATGAATAATATTGTGCATATAATTGTAGAATTAATATTTAACCAATTTTTTACTGCATATGCAAACTTAGATACTAATAGAAGAAAAAAAGTTGCTATAAAATTTCTATACATATTGTAATCTGTAAATAGTATTTTTATTTTTTCATCTTTCTTTTCAGCCTTATAAAAATCTACACATTCTGAGCTGTCCTTTTTATTTAAGACTTTTAATTTCCACAATAATGGTTTTATAATTAAGGAGCCTACTCTGCTAATAACCAACCCTAAAAAATAATATATAAAAATTGAAATAAATATATTATCAGTAGGAATTAATTCAATATTAATATAATATCTGCAACCAACATCAAAAATAATAGCTGGTAAAATATAGTTTAGTATATTATAGTTTTCTAATTTATTTAAAAAATCTTCCATATTTATTTTATCCTTTCAAAATTTTCGTTTAATTTTTCAATAATATTACTTTTATAACTATTGTAAAAATCTAGTTCTGATAATGTTATTTTAAAATTTAATCCCCATTTACTACCATCGTAATAATCTGCCTCATCATTATTTTGTCTAGTCAAATATATTGATGTACATTTTAAGGTAGATAATAGTCTATTAATTTTCTTTTTATTATTTTTAACGCAAGTTATTATAACTAATGTTTTTCCATTAAATTCTTCCTTGTGTGTATTTATATATTCTATAACAAAATTTGTATCGCCTACAACCACATAGATATTATTCATAGAATTAAAGGGAAAGCTTTCAAGAATATAATATTGTGGTAATGTAAAGTTTCCCTTTAAATACACAGTTTTCTTTATTACAAAATATAATTTAAAAATATTATATAAATAATCTTTTCTTCCTATAATTTCTGTATTGAAATTTTTATATTCTTTTTTATATGAATGTTGTAAAATGTATATCATATATACGACCCCACTCTATAAGATTTTTGATAAGTTGTAGAGTTTATAGTTTTAGTGTCTTCGGTTCTAGTATTAAATATAGTATGTCCTTTGTCTTTTCCTCTACTTATTAATTCTTCTGAACCTCCTGAGCTAGAACCTTTGTTATCTGATATTATATATACTGTATCTTTATCGTCTTTTTTTATCTCAAATAACTCTTCAGCGTGATCTAGTCTTCCATGATGAGGGATTTGAATTATTTGATGTTTTTTAGCATTATCTTCAATGGCTTTTGTACTAGCATCTCCAACCAGTAAGATTTTTGATGTTCCTAAATCAATGCTTATTTGAACGCTAGCAGCATTCACGGTTGTTTCATTATCTATAGAATCCCCTTGTCTAGAATCTAAGGCTTGTCCAGCAACTTCTAATACATACTCTTTAGAAGGACCTACGACCTCTATTCCATTACATATTTGTACAAAGGAATTATCTTCATTGTAGATGTTTTGCAATACTCCCTGTTCTCCTAAAGAAGCAATATTTGAATATCTTTCTAATATTTGTCTCTTTATAGAATCTTTAGTTTTTCTATCATCATCAATTTCTTCTAATAATTCTTCATAAAATTTTAACAATAGAATAGTATAAACTTTTTCTACTTTATTTTCTTCAATTAATTTTGGTATACCATTAAAATGGTCTGAATCGTTATGTGATAAAACAATTATTGCTTTTTTGTCTGGACCATAATTGTTTTCTAAATATTCTATTACTTTTTCAGCATGTTCATTTGAGCCACAGTCAAACACAACAACATCATTTCCATTATCTGATATAAAACAATCCCCAAAATCATGTTCCTTACTTTCTTTATAACTCTTAGAGCTTAACATTAAAGTATTCATAAAACCCTCCTTGTATGATATAATATTTATGTATGTATATAAAAGCACAACTTAAGTGTGATTTATATTTTTATTACATTTTGATTATACTAACTATTTTAGCAATTGTCAATACACTATGCTAAAAAACTTACATTTTATTTAAAAAATATTTACATTTTATTTATTTTATAATATAATTACTTTAAATGGAGGGAAATATTATGAACGAAAATAAATTTTCTCAAATAATAAAAGAATTAAGGAAAAAAAATAATCTAACACAACAACAACTAGCTGATATAGTTGGAATTACTGCTACAGGAGTATCATATTGGGAATCTGGAAATGCAACTCCAAACACTGAAACATTAAATAAATTATCAAATTATTTTGGAGTTACTGTTAATTATTTATTAGGAATTAAAGATAAAATAGAGGAAGAAGATAATTCTAGGACTGCTATAATTTTTAGAAAAGCTGAACAAGTAGATCCAAAAGAAAAAGAAAAGCTACTGGACATATTAGATAGCACAATAGATATATTTTTAGGGAATAACAAGAATGGTTAAACCAAATTTTAAAAGAGCGAAAGAAGAAGCTTACAAAACTTTAATGTTACAAGAAAATTTTTCTTTTCCAATAAATCCTAAAAATATAAAATTAAAAGAATATGATATTAAAATAATCAGTTTCCAAGAATATGCACAAAAGACAAATCTGAGTATAAATCAATTAACTTCTAATGGAAATACTAATGATGGATATACATATATTAAAAACAACAATATATTAATTTTTTATAATGAGGATATAGAAACAGAAGGAAGAAAAACTTGGACAATATCTCATGAATTAGGACATATAGTTTTAAACCATACTACTCAATGTGATAAAAATGAAGCTGAAGCTAATTTCTTTGCAGCTCAATTATTAGCACCTCAATGTGTTTTAAAAGACTTAGTTAAAAATGGTGCGAAAATAACACCTTTATATTTATCTGAAAAATTTAAAATATCTAAGGAAGCTAGTGAAAATTGTATTAATACTTTAGGTAAAGTTATTGATAATGAATTTATAACAACGGATTATGATGATATTGTAATACAATTATTTAAACCATATATCAGTATAGATTATTCCTACGATTCATATTTTGATGAATTAGAGGATAGAAGAAAAAGCTTTTATTTTTAAGGCTATATAAATATTAATTGTAAGAAAGGGAAATAACTCTATGTTTGAATTATTTGAAGTAGAAGAAAAAGACAAAAATATTATTTATAATTTAATGCAACTATATACTTATGAATTAAGCTTTTTTGAAGATGAAACAACTAATTTTCAACTAATAGAAAACGGTTTGTTTAAAATGAGTAAGTATATAGAATTATATTGGACACAAGAAAAAAGGCATCCATATATTTTAAAATGTGATGGTAAATTAGCAGGTTTTGTTTTAGAAAGATTTAATGAAAATGGAATGAATGAGATAGCAGAATTTTTTGTTTTAAATAAATATAGAACACTTGGAGCTGGAACATTTATGGCAAACGAAATGTTTAAAAAATATAAAGGAAAATGGGAGATACGAACATTATTAAAAAATAAACGAGCTCAAGAATTTTGGAGAAAAGTTGTAAATAATGCTAGTAATGGAAACTATGAAGAACATTTAATAAGAGATAATACTAGATATGCATTTTATTTTGAGAATTAAAATAACAAATATAATTTTAAAAGGAGCTAATAATTATGATAGATATTTCAAAGGCAAAAATTGCATTCAAAAAATTTTTAGACAAGTACGAAGATAAAAGTGATTTAAGTTTTCAATTAAAAGTTGTACATACATATCACGTCGCAGAAAATTCAAAATATATTGCAGAAAAATTAAATCTGAGTAAAGAAGATATAGAACTTGCAGAATTAATTGGATTACTTCATGATATAGGAAGATTTGAAGAATTAAAAATAACAAAAGAGTTAAATAGTGTAAAATTCGATCATGCAACACATGGCTCAACAATGTTATTTGAGAATGGAATGATTAGAAATTTTATAGAAGACAGTCAATACGATGAAATAATAAAGAAATCAATAGAGAATCATAGTAGATTAGTTATTGAAAAAGGATTAAATGAAAGAGAATTATTGCATTCAAAAATAATCAGAGATGCAGATAAATTAGATAATTATAGGGTAAAGAAAGCAGAAAAAATAGAAGCAATCTTCCCTAAAAGAGTAAATAAAAAAGAAGATATGGAAGAATGCTTGTTAAGTGATAAAGTATATGAAACCGTATTAAATAGAGAGTGTGTTAATATCTATGATAGAGTAACACCATTAGACTTTTGGGTTTGCATATTGGCATTTACATTTGATTTGAATTTTGATGTAACATATAATATCGTAAAAGAAAATGACTATATAAATATATTAATAGATAGATTTGATTATAAAGATATAGACACAAGTATTAGGATGGAAAATATAAGAAATATTATAAATAAATTTATAGATGAAAAAATAACAAATTTTAAGTAATAGGGTGATAATATGATACTAATAAATGATAGAATTAAAGAACTATTCAACGTCTCTGCCAATGACTTATACATATTAACAGATTTTGATGGAACTATAACGAAAGATTCTAGTGATAGTTCTTGGGCTAGCATTTTCAAAAATCCTAATGTAACAGATGAATTTGTTCAAGAATGTATAAGAATATTTAATTATTACCATAAATATGAAATTGACGAAAGCATTCCACTAGAAGAAAAAATGGTAATTATGAGTGAATGGTATAACAAAAACATAGAAACACTAAAAAAGTTTGGTATTACTGAACAAACAATAAATTACTCAGCTAATAATGAGAATATAATGTATTTTAGAGATGGTGCAAAAGAATTTTTAAAAGAAATGAATGATAGAGGCATTCCTATAATAGTAATATCAGCAGGAGTAGGAAATATTATACAACAATTTTTAATCAATAATGACTGTAATTTTCCCAATATTTATATTTGCTCAAATTTCTTGGAATATGAAGATGGCGTTATTAGAAGCATTAGAGATAATAATTTAATACATCCATTAAATAAAAATGAAATCTCATTGCCGACACATATTCAAGAGAAAGTTGCTAATAGAAATACTATTATACTTCTTGGAAATAGTATCTCAGATATTAAAATGATAAATGATAGAACGAAAACATATAGAATAGGATTTTTAGATGAAAAAGTAGAAGATAGAATATCTGCATTTCAAGAGCACTATGATGTGGTGTGTACAGATAATACATCATATTATGAATTAGGAAAGAGAATATCAGAGCATTTAAATAGAGCAACGGATAAAGAAGAAAGATAGTATATAGTTAATTTATATGTGAAATTAGATAAGGGACTAATCCCCCTATCTAATTCTTTTTTTATCTTTATTTTTTAAACCTTCCAACTCATTATTTAGTTGATTTTCTGCTACTCTATTTTTTATTAGAATAGCTTCTTTTTCGCCTTTTTCAGCTTTAGTAATAATTCGTTTGCAAGTTTGTATTTTTGAATTTATTTTATTTATATCTTTTGTGAGATTATTTAATTTATATTCAAGAAAAGACCTATCAGTTTCATTAGTAGTTTTCTTATATATCTGCCTTATTTTTTCTCGTTCTGCCTTTAATGGTGTAACTTCTTCAATATATTTAATTCTTAAATTTTGAACAGCTTCTTTCGAGTTTAGATTATAAGTGCATATTAAACTCATTTCATCTGCTAATTTATTAAATTTATCTATTTCTTGATAATATTCTTTTGTTCTTTTTTCATAATGAATTTTAGGTGGCAATTTTCCGAGTAGATATAAATAATGCACATATAACCTATAAAAAGAGGAGGTCTTTAATTTTTCTTGATCAATCTTAATACCATCATATATTCTTACCTTATATACTTTTTCCTGTTTATTTGCATTTATATAATCATATAATCCTCTATGATATATTCTAGTTTTAATATTTTCAAAAGTATAATCTTCTCCAAATGCTCTTGCAAGCCTTATATTTCTATTATAGTACGGAGATGAAACAGACATATAATTTCCAGATTTTTTTATATAATAGCCTTTATAATTTAATATATCCACAAACTCTTGATATTTTTGAGCATCTTTAATTGCTTCATCAATATCAGCTTTTATAAGTTCCATTTTTCCAGAATTACGGTTATAATTTGCAATTCTACTTTTGGCTATATCACTCACTTGAGTAGCTTTTGTACTTTTAATTATAGATAGTCCATATTTTCTACAAATAGCATCATTTGTTTCTCGAAGTAAAGCAATTTCTACATTTGAATTATGATATTTATTTCCATCTATAAATGAAACTGAATTTAAAACTATATGATTATGAACATTTTGCTTATTAGTATGAGTGCAAACTATAACTTGATATCTGTCTCCCCATAGTTCTTCAGCAAGTTCCATTCCAATTTTATTACACTTGTCTGGAGAAATTTCATTACCATTGAAAGATTGTATTATATGATAACCTAATCTGCCATCTTCTTTATGAAATGCTTTTTTAGTTAGCGTCATTTGAGAATAGGCTGTTTGTGGTAAACAATTTATACCAGATACTAAAATACCATTTTCAGTTTTTTCTCCATTCATTGCATAATTTATTACTGCATCTAAATTTTTCTTAATAACTTTATATTTTGTAATTGCCATTTAAATACCTCCTTTTATTTTTGTCTTGAATAAATTTTTCTTTCAAACCTTAAAATAAAATCAGCTAAAGTATTTGAAATATATTTATAATCATCGTGAGAAACACTGTATCTTGAATTTGCAACTTTAGCAATTTGATTTATATTATTTGCTATGCCATATAAATCTCTTTGAAAAGATTTTATTTCTTCAGTTGGTTGAGCTTTTATTCTATAACCTTTGATTAAACTTCTAATAAATTCAGCTTCACTTAAACCTGCTTCCTTTGATTTTCTTTTTAATAATTCATTTTCTTTTATATCTAACCATATTTGTTTTTTTATATTTCTTTTTCTCATAATTTTCATTCTCCTTTTTCAAAAAAATTGGCAGTCTTTTTTCTAAAAGACTGCCAGAAAAATGCTTATACTTTTAAGGGGATTGGGGAAGAAATTCCCCATAAATTAGTTTTAGCGTAAAACTACAAGCGGTATTTATACGGGAGTATAAATGCGATGCTTGCTTTCAAAATAGCATAAAGTTTTAAAGTATCTAAAACATACTAAAAAAGAGAAGAAAGTTTTAGATTTCTTCTCTTAAAAAAGTTATATTAGCCTTTAATAATTCCTAAATTTTTAAAATAAAAATAGTTTTCTCTTGCTCCTAAAAAGAAAATTTTTCTATCTTCATAATCACTCATCTGTAAATAAAGAGATACTAACTTTTGCAACATTTTGCATTCTTCTTCGTTTAAATTCATAGCTTTATCATCTTCAAAAAGTAATTGCAAATTTGGATACATCTCCATAATTTCACTAACTTTATTTTGCAATTCTTTATATTCAGGATTATTATTTTTTAGTTCAACTCTTGCAGCATCTATTAACTCACTAAATTCAATTGAATTTATATCATATAATCTTATTTCTTCCATAACTTTTACCTCTTTTCCTATACATATATTAATTCTTTAAATATAATTTCTTCAACACGATTTTTAATATTGTTCATGCATCTAACCCATTCCATTTGATTAGTTGCTTTTAATTCTTCAGTTATATTTTCTTGCTCTGCAAATTGTTTCATTAACAAATGAAATCTTTCATTGGCTGTTTTATCTATTTCTAATAAATGACTTCTTAATTTATTATCAAGCCATAAAATTGTATATTCTACTTTCTTATGCTCTAATAAATATTTCAATCTTAACTTTCCATATTTACCAAGTTCACTTTTATTTACACTAGCCGAATCGACTAAATTTGGAAAGTAGAAATCACCTTTTCTTATATATTCAATTCCTTTTTTTTCATCAATAAATCTATCTTTTAATTCTTTATTTTCCATAATTTTAAATCTCCTTTTCTATACATTACAATATAATTTATCTAATTGTTCAGGTGCATAAACTCTTTGTTCATAATTTGAATATGAATTTTTTCTCTGGGGCGTATTACTATAATTAGTTTTATTATATTTATTATTACTACATCGTAAATTCTCCGACTCTTGATTCGTAAATTTTCCGTTTCTTGAATCGTAATTTTTACGGCTCATAATTTTTTCGGTTGATATATGATTTATCTTTCCAACATAGATAATATTCTTTTTTCTAAAACCTAACCTCTTTTCATATATCAATTTTACATTGTTTAGCTCTCTAAATGCTTTTGTGACTGTTTTGTCTGATAAGTTTAGTTTCTCCCCAGCCTCTTTTCTTGAAAATATTAAAAATATATTTCCATCTTCATCAATCCATTCATTTTTCATTGAAACTGATAGTCTATCTAGTAAAAGTGCATATAATAATTTACTATCTGAATTTAGTTTCTCATAATATGGATTTATAAATAGTTCTTTTGGAACTTGATAAAAAGTATTTTCAAGACATTCATTCACTTTATAAGGTATAAAATCCATAGCAATAGTTCTCCTTTCAGTTTTTTTGAACAACACTGAAAGTGCCTAAATATCAATGAATTTTGCTTTGCGGAAATTTGCGGAACAATTTTTTTAAAGATTTTAAAAATTGCGGAACATTTTTCTAAACAAAATATTGGAATTTTTGAGAATTTTTTAGAATGTAAAAAAATTGTGCTATTCTCTAAAATTCTTAGAAAATAGCACTTTTAAATATTTTTGACTGTTTTCAAATTCTATTGAATTTTCTTGAAAAACGGTCTAATATGGTCGGGGCGACACGAATCGAACGTGCGACCTCATGGTCCCAAACCACGCGCTCTACCAACTGAGCCACACCCCGTTTGCTTTTAACAATTAATATAATACCATATATTTTAGTATATTGCAAGTGTTTTTTAAAATTTTTTTTTATTTTTTTAATTTACTTACACATAAAAGTCTAAAATAGTTAATTTTTCTAGGTGTTTCTTTCTATACTACTCAAAGTATTATTCATTTTCGTTATTCATTATTAATTAATGACTTCTAAATCGCGCACCTGGCGCGCCTGGAGGGATTCGAACCCCCGATCTCAAAGTTCGTAGCCTTGCATTCTATCCAGCTAAACTACAGGCGCTTTAATTACGTTTTTACGCAATTATTATTATACTAGCTTTTACGAACTTTTTCAAGTTTTTTTTTGATATTTGTTAAAGTTATTCAAATCTATCTAAATCTTCTGTCGCTGGTTCTGTTATTAGTTTTCCTGTGTAATCATATCTTGAACCGTGGCAAGGGCAATCCCAAGTTTTTTCTAGGTTGTTCCAGCTAAGCTCACAGCCTAAGTGCTTGCAATATGGTTTTACTACAAATACTTTTCCATTTTTATCTTTATATACTCCTAGTTTTTTATTTTTATATTCTACTACTCCCCCACTATCTTTGTTTAAGTCTTGGAATTTATATTCAGGCATTTTCAATTTGTTTATTCCTAGTGAATATGCTGTTTGTTTTAGCATACTTCCAAATTCTTCGTGATTTTTTAATGGTGCCATCCTTGTTGCTTTATATATTTCATTATATTCATTATCTCTTCCTAATATTCTATCTCTTATGATTTTTGCTGCTATGTGAGAGGTTGTCATTCCCCATTTTTTATATCCTGTTGCAACATATAAATGTGGCATTAAATTTGAAAAGTCTCCTATATATGGTACTTTATCTAGTGAAACACAGTCTTGAGTATTCCATTTATACTTTGTTTTCATTGATGGGTATATCTCTTTTGCATAAGTTTCAAGACTTTTATAACACAGATCTAAATCTTTACTATTGTCTCCTGTTTTGTGTCCTTGTCCTCCAATTATAAGTAGCTCATCATTTATTGATCTAAATGATGCTACTGGTGTCTCTGCTGAAATATACATTCCTTCTGGTATTTTATAGTGTGGTTCTATTGCTATTTCATAAGATCTATCTTGATACATTTTTAAAAAGTATAGTCCAGGAAAACTTTTTATTGGATAGTGTGTTGCCATAACTACATATTTTGCATTTATTATATGCTCATCTGTTTTTATGTTATACGTTTCCCCATTTTTTTCTATATCTTGAACTCTCGAGTTCGTATATATTTCCACATTATTTTGTTCTAATATCTCTACTATTTTATATAGATATTTTAATGGATGGAATTTCGCTTGATTTGGAGCTTTTATTGCCAACTTTATTTTAAATGGCAGATCTATTTTATCTATTAGCTCCACTTCTAATCCTAACCTTTTTAGAGTGTCTGCTTCATCTTTTATTCTTTGAACATACTCATCTGTACAGGTATAAATGTAATTGTCTGTTCTTCGAAATTCACAGTCTATTTGCTCTTTTTTAACAATTTCTTCTATCTCATTTATCGCTTCTTCATTTGATTTTAAGTATTTTTTAGAAAACTCTTCTCCAAAAGTATCTTCTAAATACCTATATATTAAGTTATGTTGGCTTGTTATTTTCGCTGTAGTGTTTTCGGTTACTCCACTACAAATTTCTCCTTTGTCTATTAAACATATTTTTAGTCCTGAATCTAGAAGCATATATGCTGTCATAATTCCTGTTATACCTGCTCCTATTATACATACGTCTGTATTTAATTCTTTTTCTAATTTTAAAAAGCTTGGTCTAGTAGTCGTTTGAACCCAATATGACTCCATTTGAACCACATCCTTTCTGTTACACTTACCTACTCCAAGCTTTTCCATATTTATTTTTTTTATTCATCTACAATTAAAGTTACCATTGCAACAGCATATTCTTGGCAATGTGATATGCTTATATCTGTACTCTTAATTTGATTAAAAGTTATATTTAAAAATTCTATTTTGGGATTTCCGTTTTCATCATTTACAACCTGAACATCTTTCCATGATATCCCAAATTTTTCTGGTAGTAATTGCGATATTGCTTTATATATTGCCTCTTTTGCTGCAAATCTGCCTGCATAGTGGTTATATTTTGCGTTTTTTCTACCTTCGCAATATTCAATTTCTTTTGTAGTATATACTAAGTTTAAAAATTTATCTCCATTTTTTTCTATAGATTTTCTTATTCTATCTATTTCAATTATATCGGTTCCACATAATATGCGCATCTTTTTCTCCTTGTTTTGTCCCAAGTGGGTACTGCCCCTAATTAGGACAATTATTTTGTATAGTAAAATCCTTCATCTGCCAAATGCCATTCTCTTATGAAGTCTATGTATATGCTGTTATCTAGGTTTACTTGTGGTTGTAAAACTACTTTTCCTCCCTTGTCTATTGAGCCCCAAAGTCCATTTTGTTTTATAGCTGAAAATCCATATTGATTTTGTTCTTTTGCTTCGTCATATATATAGTTTACTACTACATTCCCTTGGCTGTCTACGAATCCATACTTTCCGTCTTTTTTGCTTACAAATAGTGTGTTTTTTGTTAGTATGTCTTTTGCTTGCTTTTCTTCAAAATTATATGTGTAGTATTTGTCTTCTGTGCCTATTCTTGCTTTTATATAGTCTTTTTCAAATACAAATATTCCCTTTAGTTTTTCTGTTAGGTTGCTGTCAAATAGAACTGTTTCAGTTTCGGTTTTATCTGCTATTATAATTTCTTTATCTTCCCAATATTCCATTCTGATGTATTCTAGTGGTATTATTGCTGTATTCTCCGTGTTTATTATTCCATATTTGGAGTCTTTCTTTGCTATGTAATATACTGAAAAAGCATATCTTAGTTCTTCATATGTTGGCTCTATTTTTACTTCTCCTGAGGTAGTTATTATTCCATATTTCCCTCCATTTTTTGCTATTATATAATCTCCTTTTGAATATATATAGTCTTCATAACTATTGTTTATAACTTCTCCTTTTTTGTTAATTAAGTTCCATTTGTCTTCTATTTTAGCTGCATATACTTCTGTACTATTTAGATATTTTATTTCCTTATATGCTGGATTTACAATTATTGTACCACTAGTACTTATAATTCCAGAATTACCGTTTTCATCTACTATGATATATTCGTTTTTATACCCCTCTTTTAAAACCTTTATATCTTTATATTCTAATGGTATTATAACTTGTCCTACATTATTTATAACTCCTACTTTATTGTCTTTTTTTATTACTAAGTTTTCTTCAACACTTTTTAATGATGTGATTTCCTCATATTCACAATCTAGTAGGTTCTTACCATCATAATCTATTAATCCATATTTGCCACCTTTTGAAACTCTAAGTAAATTTTTTTCATACCACACATTTTGCTTTGAATCAAAGTTTTCTATTGTTTCAACTTTATCATACCCAGTAAATAGTTCTTCTCCTTTTTCATTTATTACTTTTGTTTTGTATTCTCCTGTTGCATCATTTACATCATATGTACAAACAAATACCGCTTTTTCTGGGTTTGGAATTGTAATCATTTCATCATAAGTGGTATCTATTACTTTTTCTCCTTTGTTATTTATTACTCCCCATTTTCCATCTACATATGCTGAAAAGTATGTAAGTTTTTCGGTTTGGATTTTTTCTGCTTCTTTATTTAGAATCTTGTTAATTGTTATGATTATCATTACCGCTACTGCTATTGTAATAATTGTTCCAAATACTTTTTTTAAGTTTAGTTTTGGTTCATCATATCTTCTACCTTTTTTCATTAAAATTTCCCTCCATACCTCTTATTTGTTATATACTATATCATACTCCACAGGTATTTTTCAAGTTTTTTCGGCAAAAAATTTAGGCAGATTGCCCCGCCTAAACTTTTCTATTCGAACTTTTTCTCTTCTTCTTTTATTTTATTTATGAAGTTGCCCACACTCATTTGTCCTATGTCTCCATCTTTCCTTGAACGTACTCCAATTGCATTTGCTTCAATTTCCTTATCTCCTAAAATTACCATATATGGTATCTTTTGCATTGTTGCTTCTCTTATTTTATATCCTATTTTTTCATCTCTTTCGTCTAGTTCTACTCTAATATCAGCGTCTTTCAATTGTTGTTTTATTTTTCTAGCATACTCTCTATGTGCTTCTGATATTGGTAAAATTTTAACTTGTACTGGTGCAAGCCAGGTTGGAAGTATTCCCTTTGTTTCTTCAAGATAGTACGCCATAAATCTATCTATACTTCCAAGTATTGCTCTATGTAGTACTACTGGTGTCCTTTTGCTTCCATCTTTATCTATGTATGCTAAATTAAATTTCATTGGAAGACAGAAATCTAGTTGACAAGTTGATAGTGTGTATGCATTTCCTACTGCTGGTTTTACTTGAACATCTAGTTTTGGTCCATAAAATGCTGCTTCTCCTATTTTTTCTTCATACTCTATTCCTATATCATTTAAAACTTGCCTTAGCTTTTCTTCTGCACTATCCCACATTTCATCATCTGGATGATATTTAACTTTGTCATTAGGGTCTCTTAATGATAATTCAAAGTGGTAGTCTGTTATTTTTAGTTCTTTATATACTTCTAGTATTAAATCTACTACTGATTTGAATTCTGATTCTATTTGTTCTGGTGTTACAAATAAATGCGCATCATTTTGGCAGAAGGTTCTAACTCTTTCTATTCCTTTTAAAGTTCCACTTGATTCAAATCTACAGTCTCTTGCAACCTCACCAATTCTAATTGGTAAATCTCTATATGAGTGTATTGTGTTTGCATATATCATCATATGATGTGGACAATTCATTGGTCTTAATACAAATTCTTCTCCTTCAACCTCCATCTTTGGAAACATATTATCTTTATAGTGTTCCCAATGTCCTGATGTTTTATATAAATTTACAGATGCAAGCGGTGGTGTTAAAACGTGCTTGTAGTCTAATTTTTTTTCTTTTCCTTTAATATAATTTTCTAGTATCTCCCATACTACATATCCGTTAGGTAAATACATTGGAAGTCCTTTTCCTACTAAATCGTGTGTCATAAATATGCTTAGCTCTTTGCCAAGTTTTCTATGGTCTCTTTGTTTTGCCTCTTCTAATTTTTTTAAATATTCTTCTAATTCTGAGGTTTTTGGGAAGGATATTCCATAAATTCTTTGTAAAGATTTATTTTTTGAATCTCCTCTCCAATATGCTGATGATTTAGCAGTTAATTTAAATGATTTAACTTTTCCTGTTGATGGTAAGTGTGGTCCACGGCATAAGTCAACAAATTCTCCTTGTTTATAGAAGGAAATTACTTCTCCCTCTGGCAAACCATTTATAAGCTCAATTTTATATGGTTCGTCTTTTTCCTTCATTAGCTTTATTGCTTCTTCTCTTGAAAGTTCAAACCTTTCAATTTTTAGGTCTTCTTTGATAATTTTTCTCATTTCTTCTTCTAATGCTTCAATATCTTCTTCTGTAAAAGGTGTTTCTACATCAAAATCGTAGTAAAATCCATTTTCTATTGATGGTCCTATGGTTAATTTAACTGTTGAATATAATCTTTTTGCAGCCTGTGCTAAAATGTGTGCTGTTGTATGCCAATATGTGCTTTCCTCAACCTCCATAGTTTTTCCGCCTTCTAATTTTATTTTAAACATAATTTTTCCTCTCCTTTTCTTGCTAACTAGGAAGTTGACCCCTATACTCGTGTGTAAATCTACTTCCTTTCATTATTTTTCATAAATTTCTTTTGAGACAATTTTGGTTAATGCCATCATCACAGCATATTCTTCTAATTCATCTCTATTTATTCTGCCATTTGTTAAAACTCCTATTGCTCCTTTACGTCCCTTTGCAGTGTTTCCAAAGATATCATACATATATCCTATTTCTTCTCCCTGTAAAACTCTCTTAACTGCATTTTGTGGATATTCAAATGATGGACTAAATCCCACGTAAAATGTTTTGCCATCATAAATTGCACAAATGCTTGCATCCATATATTTTGTATCAACCTCTGCAACTGGATACATTCCTGCTTCTATTCCAACACCGAAATTACATGTGCCGACATCTTTCTTCTGCATATTCAAATGCATTTTTTGCTCTATTTTTCGCACCTTTTATAGTTTCTTCTAGTGTTAATGGATTACATGAAACACCTGAAAATTTGTCTTTATCTTGTCCACTTTTATCATCTTGTCTTACTTCTTTTGGCATTATTATATATTGAATTTTATCTGTTTTATCAACCCATAATTCTGGATACCTTGAAAAAGCTCTCGTAATTGCTGTTACCTTTGGTATGCTTCTACTTCCTATTGAAACTAACATATTTCTCCTTCTTTCCTATTTATTAATTATACTACAAAATCGCTTGAAGTCAATAGCTTTCAAACGATTTTTGTTTCTATTAAATTCGATAGTTTTGCAAATTGTTCTAAGCTCATTTTTTCAGGTCTTATTTTTAAATCTATCTCAAGTTTTTGTAGTGTTTTTTCTACTTGCTCTTTGCTTCCATATTTGCCACTATTCGCTATTGCATTTACTAATGTTTTTCTCTTTTGCATAAATGCTGTTTTAATGATGTCAAATAATTGTTTTTCATTTTTTACCTCTATACTTGGTGTTTTTAGTATGTTTAATTTTACTACTGTTGAGTTCACTTTTGGGGATGGTATAAATAAGGTGTTTGGAACTTCTAGTATTCGTTTTGGATTAGTATAATAGTGTATTGCATATGTTATTGCTCCTGTATCGCCAGTTCCTGGTTCTGTTACTAGCCTATCTGCTACTTCTTTTTGTATCATTACTGTTATTGTTTCTATATCCAATTTATCTTCTAATAGCTTCATTATTATTGGTGTTGTTATATAATAAGGAAGATTTGCTACTATTTTTGTATTTTTGATTTTTTCTTTTTGTATTAAGTCTTTAAGGTTTACTTTTAAAACGTCTTCATTTATAACTTTGAAATTGTCATACATTGAAAATCTATCTTCTAATATTTCTATCATTCTTTTGTCTAATTCTATACAGATAACTTTCCCTGCTCTTTCTAATAATTCTTTCGTAAGTGTTCCAAGTCCTGGTCCAATTTCGATTATTAGGTCTTCTTTTGAAACGCTTGCGGTTTCTACTATTCCTGCAACTGTTTCATCATCTATTAAAAAATTTTGTCCTAAATTTTTATTCGCAGTTATATGATATTTATTCATTATAAATTTTGTTTCTTTTAAAATACTCATTAAATTACCTCTTTTCACATATATTCTATATTATTTTACTTAAAAAGTAAAGTTAATGGTAATTTAATTTACATTATGTTATAATATTTTTAGGTGATTTCTATGTTCGAAGATATTAAAAAAAACAAGATAAAATCAAGTTTTATTATTACTGGTTTTTTACTTATGATTTCTTTAATTATTTATTATATTTGTATGGCATTAGATTTTAGCGGACCTACTGCAATTTTTATTGCTATGTTATTCTCAGTTTCTTTGACGTTTGCTTCTTATTATAATAGTGATAAAATTATTTTATCTACCACAAAGGCAAGGTCTGCAACGTTAGAAGAGGATAGAAAACTTGTACATATTTTAGATGCTCTTATGATCTCTTCAGGGCTTTCTCATAGACCAAAGCTTTATGTTATAGAAGACCCTCAGCCTAATGCTTTTGCTACTGGGCGCAATCCTGAACATTCTATTATTTGTGTGACTACTGGTCTTTTAGAAAAGCTAGAATATTATGAGTTAGAAGGCGTCATTGCTCACGAAATGGGACATATTAAAAATTATGATATTTTACTTACTTCTGTTGTTACTGTTATGGTTGGATTTTTAGTAATGGTTTCTGATTTATTCTCTCGTTCTTTATTCTGGAAAGGTCATAGGGATAGAGATAGCGATAATAAGGGTAATGCAATTTTAATGGTTATAGGTCTTCTTCTTTTAATTATTTCTCCTATTTTAGGTAAGATTATGCAGATGGCCCTTTCAAGAAGAAGGGAATATTTGGCAGATGCCACAGCCGCTGAAATTACAAGAAATCCTCAAGGTTTAATTTCTGCTTTAAGAAAATTAGATAGTGACCAAAATGAGCTAAGAACTGCTAATAAAGCAACTGCTAATTTATTTATTGTAACACCTTTTAAAGATAAAAAAGAAGGCAAGAAAAAAGCAGGATTATTTGATACACACCCTAGTATTGATGATAGGATTGAAGCATTACAAAATATACAATAAAACCTGTATAAATATAAAAAAGAACCCCTTAGTTATAATTAATGGGTTCTTTTGATTAATTTTATATTTATCCTCCATTTGCGCTTAATTTAATTATTAAATCCGTATTATCATCTTTAGCAGATTTGTTTTTGCGGATAGCTCCACATTTTTGGCACTTATACACTATAACATAACCTTTTTTAGGCTTAATTTCAATTCCTATCGGTTCTAGAAGTCCATGGCACTCCTCAGCTCTATCTCCTGGATTTATATCAACATGCTTTGAATATAAACACTTATTACAATGGTTTCTACAAGAATATCCCAACCTTGGCACAGTATGTCCACAATGTTCACACACGAATTCTTCATCAATTTCTGTAAACAAACTTTTCATTTTACTCTCCCTACACATTATTTATTAGTGATGCATAATATCATTCTTTAAATATGCTTCCTCCAATAAATTCTCTTAATAGTGAGTGTGATGGTACTGCTTCATCTGGTATGTCTTTAAAATATGAAAGCATTGATATTATTCTTTTAGCTTCTGAATATAGTGGAGATGTAATTTCTATCTCTTGTAGCAATGGAATTGCATATTTTTTTAATACACTTAATTCATATATCAATGATGAATTAAACATTACATCTGCTTCCTCTTGGAAAGTAAATATGTTCTTATCTTCTCCTCTATTTACTGAAGGCCATCTTTCTAATGTATGTACTGCATTATATCCTCTAAATTTATAATCTCTTACAATTCTTCTAATAAGTCTTGTATCAGTTGTAGATATCCTATTGTAATAGTCAATATTTAGAACTGTTAATGCACTAATATATATTTTGTATTTCTGTTTCTTTGGTATTAAATATGTAAGTTTATCATTTAAACAATGAATACCCTCCATTACTAGAATTTCATCTGATGCAAGTTGCATTTTGTTGCCTTTATATTCCTTGTGCCCTGTGTGGAAATTAAATGTTGGAGCATCTATTTCTTCTCCCTTTAGTAGTTTCACTAAGTCATTATTTAATAGTTTTGTATCAACTGCATCTATACTTTCAAAGTCGTAATTTCCTTCTTCATCTAATGGTGTTTCTTCCCTTTCAACAAAATAGTTGTCTACAGATATTATTTTGGGTTTAAGACCATTTAACCTTAGTTGCAAGCCAAGCCTTTTTGCAAAGGTCGTTTTTCCAGAAGATGATGGTCCAGCTATGGCAATTAATTTAATATTTTTATTTTCTGCTATGTGGTCTGCAATGGCTCCAACCTTTTTTTCGTGTAAAGCCTCATCTAATAACACATATTCTTCTATCGTACCTTTTTCAACTATTTTATTTAGTTTATAAAGAGTATTTACATTTAATACTTTATGCAATTCTTGATATTCTTCAAGTGTGGCAAATAATTTTGGCGTATCTTTAAATTCTGAAAGTTGGTATGGATTTTCTTTGCTTGGATATCTTATTAAAATTCCATCATCATATTTTGAAATTTCATATGCTTCTACAAAATTTGTTGATATTGGCAAAACTCCATAAAAGTAATTATAATAGTCTTCACAGTAATAAAGTGTTACTTCTTTTTTCTGCTTTAAATCTAGTTGTAGTTTTCCCTTTAAAGTATTTTCTTTATCGTAAAATTTAATAGCCTCTTCTTTTGTCATAAAGCGTTTTTCTATTGGTAAATTGCTATTAATTATTTCTTTTACCCTGTTATTTACATTTTTAATTACTTCATTTGTTATTTTTAAATTGTCTACTGTACAAAACATTGCATTTGATAATTGGTAATTAATTGTCATTAGGGTACCTGGGTAAGTTTCGCAGACAGCTTTACTTATTATATAAACAAGTCCTCTTCTGTAAATTCTCATTCCATCTTTATGTTCTAAGTCAATTAATTCTAGTTTTCCATCTGACTTTATTTTATAATTTAAACTTTTAATTTCATTATTAAATTTACACGCAATTACTTTGCATTTTGCTTTTTGTATTTCATCTTTTAATAACTCATTAACTGGCGTACTTTCTTTTACGTCTATTATTATATCTTTATAAATTATTTGCATCTTTAGTCACCTACTTACAACTCTTTTTCCTTGTCTCCCTTAATGCTTACCATCTTCATTATACTGTTGTTATCACTATTAATTCCTAGGAAGAATACCCATTTATCTGTTACGTTTAGATTTAATGCTTCTTTAGTGTTAGTGATTATTTGTTTATCTGTCCCATTATATTTTATGTGTTTTACAGTATATTCATTGTAATCTTCTGTAACTGTATAATAGATAGCTTTTTCTTGCATATTTATATATTGTACGTTAGCATCTAACTTGCATATTTGTTCTTTTTTCTCGCCTTTTTTATTCATTTTATACAAATAATATGTATAATCATAGTTTTCATTTTGTTTTGCTACTATGAAGTATATTTTACCACCTTTTACATATACAGCTTCATATTTCCTATCTTCTTCTGCTTTTGATATTCTTTCACTTTTTTCTCCATCTAATTTCATTCTTGCTATGTATTGAGAACCTTCTATTTTGTAGATATAGTAAATCCATTTTCCATCTATATGATAATATGATATTTTTTTGTCTGATATTTTCTCTCGATCTGTGCCATCAAGCTTTACTCTATATAGGTTGCTGTTTTTATTATAATAAACCCATTTGTCAACCACCATTATTGGTGCTTCATCGATATTTTTTGCTAAGGTTTCTTTGTTGTTTCCGTTTGTTTTTACTCTTATTAAATTATATTGAGCATCATCTTCATTGTATTCTACACAATATATATAATTGTCTATTATGTTTAACCCAAAAATGTTGCCATCAATTACTTTTTCTGTTTTCTTTCCATTTTCTTTGACTTTGAATATTCCGGTTGGCTCATCGTCGTCCATTTCAATATAGTATATCCATTTTCCATCTTGAACAGCTATTCCAAAGTTATTGTTATTGCCTGATGAATTACCATATTTAGTAGATTTACAGCATGAACCAATAACAATTATTGCAATTATTATAATTAAACCTGCTAGTATTTTAAGATATAAACTTTTATTTGAAATTAATTTCATTAACATATCTTTCATATATTTCCTCCTAATTCTAATATATCTTTATTATACATTTTTCTACACTTTTGGTCAATAGAAAAAGAGAACATTTTGTTAAAATGTCCTCCCTATTTTTCTAATTGCAAATATGTTTCTGGAACTTCACCTACTAGAACTGTCTCTACAAGCAAGACTTGGTTTTCTACTTTCTCCTTTATTGTTTTGTAAGAAGTAAGTATTGAAATATTACATTCTAAATTTAAATATATTCTATATAATGTTTGGTTTATTCCTGTTGCTTTAAATTCTGTTCTTATATCTGTTATTATATTTCCTGCTGATATAATTCTTATTTTTATTTTTGGTCCGCTTCCAGCTAGATATTGGCTACCAGTTAGTGCACCCATTGGTATTTCTACGTTTTGCCTTCCTAAGTCATCTAGTTCATTTTGTATTTCTATTGCTATTTCTGATATTATTTGGTTTAGTGTAACTATATCGGTTTTTAGTACACTATTTTTTTCATCCTCACTTTTTATTATTTTCACTGTATCCTGATAATTGTATTTTGCTAAGACTTCACTTGATTTACGGTTGGTTAAATCTGTTGCAATTCTTCTTGCTTTTTCTACACATAGTCCTTCAAATATTGGATCTGTTAATTTTAATATGGTATATACTGTTATTGTTGATATAATTAAAGTCAATACTATAAAATATATTTTGCTTATTTTTCTATTGTTTGGTTTTATTGTCTTAATACTGGGCAGTCTTATTTTAGTTCTTGAATATATTTTATCCATTCTAAATTACTATTCTATTTCTGCAAAATCTTGGTATATATAGCTGTTGCCCAATTCTTATTTTATTTATATTTTCTATATCATTTACTCTAGCTATGTCTTCAACTGTGCTTCTAAACATTTTTGCTATGCTCCACAAAGTGTCTCCTGGTTTTACAAAGTATATTACCATACTATATGTGTTGCAATCCTTGCTTTCCTCCATATCTACTTCCTCTATCATATTTAATACTTTATTCTTTTGTTCTGATATGTTAAACTGTATTCCTACAGTCATTTCTATTGTTCCATCTCTTACCACAAAGTCATTTTGCCTTATTTCTAACATTGTTTCCACAATAGATTTATCATCTATTTTTTCTGAATTCACATCAAAATTGAAAGGTAAATCTACAGTTCTTGAATTTACACTAGTATTTTGTTCAAATAATATTTGTAGGTTTAGATTTCCTTCATAAATAATTTTACCTTTTCTTACTTGAGTATTATTTATTGAAGGATTAATTTGAACATCTAAAACTTGACCTGTAAGTTCTGGCATTCTAATATTTTCTTGAACTATGCAGGTATCATTCATTTTATTTCTTTCTGTAACTGCATTTATGTCTTTTTTGGTGAAACTTAGTTCTTCTGTTATGCTATATAAATCTTCAATCATATTAATTTCTTTTGTTTCATACGCCATACATACTACCTCTATTTCGGCTTCTACTGATATAGAGTTTCCCTCTTGATGGTTTGGTTTTATGACCAGATTATTTAAATTGTTTTGCACTTCGCATTTTGAATTTTCATTTACGTTTTGTATTTCCACAAATCCCATTATTGGCATTTGAGTTGTAGCTTTGCAAATTCTATTATCCTCTGTTAAGTACATTATTTCTACCATTGCGTCTGCTTTTGATAATACTTTGTTATAGCTTATTTTGGTTTCTTCATTTATTATTTTGAAATTAACTTTCATTATTTCTACTAAGTCATCTGATACATCTATTGCTATTGTGTCCTTTGCAACAACTTTGTTTGTTCCATTTCCTATCAAAGAGGTAATTTGCTGTGTATTTTTTAATAATTGAATATCATTTATTTTTTCAACTCCTGTTACAATGTTAAAGCTTTCATTAGAATATATATTTATAGATATCTCTAAATTTGCTTTTACATTTATTTTTCTCCCGTTTAGTATTCTTGTGTCAAAGTTTTTTACTTCGACTTTTACTTGTGCCTCCATACTTTCTCTCGCATTTTCCATATCTATAACTTGTGTAAAATCTAGACTTGTATTTAGGCTTCTTACCTGACTTTGCTTATCATCTGCCATATATATTATATAAGTGTTAATAGCTCCATCTATTCGTATTTTACCATCCATTACATCTTTTTTATAAATGTTAACTACACCATTTGTAGCTATTACATTTAATACATCTGGTTTAACATCATTTACTATCACATCGCTTTCAATCTGTCTATTTTCCTTCTTTTGTCCTACTATTTGATTTAAAACAATTTGATTTTTGGCTGTTTCTACTACCATAATATTCCCTCCCTTAATTATTATATTATATTAAGGAAGATAAAAAAAATTCCTATAGTTAGGAATTTTTTAAAATTTTGATTTTATTGTTGTTGGTATTAATGGGAAATATTCTTTTCCATTAAATATTGAAATTTGTACATCATTTGTAAATAAGTTTTCATATTGATAACTATCATTGGTTTCTTTTTCTTCATTTTTTACATTGAAGAAATACTTATACGTGTTTTCTATGACTGCTTCTTCTTCTAAAAATCTTTTTCGTCCAATTGCTCTCCTCACCATTACCTTTTGTCCTATGTTTTGATCTAATTTTTCTTTAATGTTTAGAATATCACTAGGGCAAATCATATGACTACACATCCTCTCGATTAATTTGTCTCATTATATCATTCATAAGTTCAATTGTCAAAAAAAATATTATTATGTCGGTTTTTATTTTCCTTTGTGGCTCTAGGGTTTCAAGTCCTAAGTTGTGTTTTATTACATTTTTATTACATTTATGTTACATACTTGTTACTTTTTCCCATTGCACCTATTCCACTAATGCCTTTTTCTCCTTCTTTTATTTCCCTTGCTATGTCATAACTACTTACAAATCTATTTCTATCTGTTATTGCAATTTTCTCTGCTACAATAAGTGGATCAATAAAATCTATTAAAATTCTGCCTGGAGAAGAGGCAAAATCCGCACCAGCTTCTATTAATGCCTCAAAAAAACTTTGACAGGCTCCTGCAAATATAACTAACTTATTAGAAGATTTAGCCCATTTTCTGGCTTCAACAACTGTTTCAAAAAAGTTTTTTGAATTTCTATAATTGTATATGTTAGAAAAGTTCATCCCTTTTTTCAGCATTGCATCATGTCCTGTTATTATTAATATATCAGGATTGTATCTCTCTAGCAATTGTCTTACTACTAATGCTTGTTTATTTTCCGGGATATTTTTTACTATAGCATTTAAACCCATCTTTCTGTAATATCTTGCTGATTTCTCACTATATCGCCTATCTCCATCTAAATGAAGAATCTTACCGGTTTTTATTTTTTATAATGTTATTTCTATGTTCTATTTTATTGTTTTTTATTCTTTCTAAGAGTAGTTTTTCTATTCTCTTTTCTGCTATTGTAACTTTACTTTCATCAACTCTCACTATATCTTCAATTGGGGCATCTGCCTCTATTCTGATTGTTACACCTTTTAAAATTACGTAAGCACTACCATCTTTCAAATTTATTATTTTATCGACAACAAAAAGGACATCTTGTTTGTATGATTTTCTCGCAACAAAGTCCCCCTTTTTTATTTTCACGTTCATCACCTCAAAATATTTTGCTATTATATTTTATGTCGAATTTTGTAGTGGTGTGTCAGTATGTATTGACAATCTCTTTTTTAGTGATATAATTTGAACAGAATTTATAAGGAGGTTTTGCTATGAAAATACCATTCAAAAAAGCTAATATATTGTTACCTAAAGATGCTGATATGCACAAATGGTCAGTTGTAGCTTGTGATCAATATACATCTGAACCAAAATATTGGGAGGAAGTTGAAAATATTGTAGGAGATGCTCCATCAACTTTAAAAATTACTTTACCTGAAATATATCTAGAAAGAGAGAATGTTTCAGAAAGAATTCAAAAAATAAATGATGAAATGGATAATTTGCTAAATACTAATTTCTTTAAGACTCTAAGCAATTCTTTAGTTTACTTAGAAAGAACTTGTAGTGATGGAAAAGTAAGAAAAGGTATTGTTGGTATGGTGGACTTAGAAGATTACTCATATGAAAAAGGTTCTCAAACTTTAATTAGAGCAACTGAAGGAACCGTTTTAGAGAGGATACCTCCTAGAGTAAGAGTAAGAGAAAATGCAAAATTAGAATTGCCACACGTAATGCTCTTAATTGATGATGAGAAAAAAGAGATTATAGAAGGTTTAACAGACAAGGTAAGTTCAGAAGATTTAGTGTATGACTTTGATTTAATGCAAAATGGAGGTCATATAAAAGGATATAAAATTCCAGATAATTTAACAGATGCTGTTTTTGCTGGTTTAGAAAAACTTGCTGATAAAGATAATTTTGAAGCAAAATATAATGTTAAAGATAAAGGTGTTTTACTATTCTCAGTTGGAGACGGGAACCATTCTTTAGCAACTGCAAAAGCTTGCTATGAGAATTTAAAGAAAGTATTACCAAAAGAAGAATATGAGAATCATCCAGCAAGATATGCTCTAGTTGAGGTTGTAAACCTACACAGTGATGCATTAGAATTTGAGCCAATACATAGAGTTGTATTTGGTGTTGAGCCAGAGAAGATGATTAAAGAATTTAAAAAATTCTATGATATATCTACAACTGCTGGAGAAGGTCAAAGAATAGAATATGTATATAAAGACCACTCAGAAACTTTATATATTAAAAATCCAAAATCAACCTTAGCTGTAGGCTCTTTACAAATATTTATTGATGAATACATTAAAAGCAATGGTGGAAAGGTTGACTACATCCATGGTGATGATGTTACAAAAAAATTAGGAAGCGAGCCTGGAAACATTGGATTCCTACTTCCAAATATGAAGAAAACAGATTTATTTAAAACAGTAATCCTAGATGGTGCTTTACCAAGAAAAACATTCTCTATGGGACATAGCTATGACAAGAGATATTACTTAGAAGCAAGAAAGATTAAATAAATAATTGCCAATGGAAACGGAGAATTTTGCAATTTAATCGTAATTTTTGAGTATATGTATAGAACGATTGCCAAAATTCTCCGTCTTTCAAATTGGTATAAAACCTTATTTTTTATGTTCTTTTTCATATTTTAGTTTTGTTGCCATTCCCCCTCTGATATGTCTTTCAGCTTTGTTTTCATCTAGTACTTTTCTTACGTCTATTGCTAATACTCTATTTATATGTAAAAGTCTTTCGCTAACATCTTTGTGTACTGTGGATTTGCTTACACCGAATTTTTTTGCTGCACCTCTTACTGTATCTCCTGTATCTATTATATATTGTGCTAAGTTTATGGCACGTTCTTCTATTGATACTCCTCTCATATAAAAACCCCCATTTGAGAATACTTTTGTTTAAGTGTATTCGCATAGGGGTTGTATTATGATTTTTATTTATTAACTATATCTTTTAATTCTTTATGATAATGCTAATAACTATAATCATAATGTATTTCTTTCAAGATTTGAATTAATAAATTTATTAGCATTTCTGTATCATAATGAGTTTCCATATATAAATTCTTAGATATTTCTACTGGACTTCTCATCCCTTCTGAACTTTTAGATAATCTCTTACATACACGTCCTAATAATTTGTCACATAAAGCCTCTAGTCTAGATTTCATGTGTTCATCTTTAATAACTTCCTGCAAAATAGTTTTTGCAACACTCTTCCAAGTAGTGGTAATTATACGTCTATTACCAAACAATACAGCTATTGTTTTTTTCTTTAAATCCATTGGTATTTATTATTGGGTATATACTTTCATAGTCTTTTTCATACTCATTTTCTGTTGCTTTTGTTTTTTGTTTAAAAATTACATTCTAGGTTCGCAGGTCAGGTTTATTCCTAGGTTTTTTAGTACATTCATTTCACTTTTTTCTATAATATATGTTGAGTGTGCTTCTGTTCCATTTAGTGCTTCTAGGTTTTTTAGAGTTTTTTCTATTATTGGATTTATGCTTGAGCATATGCTTAGAGCTATTAGTACTTCTTGTACATTTAAACAGTAAGAGGTTTTGTATGATGTATGTTTTTTCATTTTTAGTATTTTTTCTAAAACATCGGCTGATAATAAGTATACATCATCTGGAATGTGGTTTATCTCTTTTAGTGCATTTATGAGCATAGCACTTGTAGCACTAAGTAGTTCTGATTGCTTTCCTGTAAGTATTTTTCCATTTTGTAACTCAATTGCAACTACTTCCTTATTACTTTCATCTTGCTTTTGTAAGGCTGCATTTGCAACCTTTCTCATATCTTTTGATAATTCTAGTTTATTCATTAAGATTTCTATTCTTTGGACTTCTTCTTTGGTACATAGCTCTTGCTTATAATCTGCAAGTGCATTATAGTATCTTCTTATTATTTCCATATTTGCAGCTTCTCTTACTGCTTTGTCATCTGTGATACATTTGCTAATCATATTTACTCCCATGTCTGTTGGAGATTTATATATAGATTCTCCCATTATTTTTGTTAGTATATTTCTTAATATTGGGAATGTTGATAAGTCTCTATTATAGTTTACTGCATTTTTGTTATATGCTTCTAAATGGAAGGAGTCTATCATATTTACGTCGCCTAAATCTGCTGTGGCCGCTTCATATGCTATATTTACTGGATGCATTAAGTTTAAGTCCCATACGGGGAAGGTTTCAAATTTAGCATACCCTGCTTTTACTCCCCTTTTGTATTCATGATATAGTTGTGATAAAGATGTCCCTAACTTTCCACTATTAGGTCCTGGCGCTGTTACTATTACTAGTTTTTTTGTGGTTTCTATATATGGATTTTTTCCATATCCATTTTCGCTTACAATAAGTTCAATATCATTTGGATATCCTTCTGTTGGTCTATGTATGTATGTTCTTATATTTTTTCCTTTCAATGTTTCTTCTAAATGTTGTACAGCATTTTGTGCTGTAAACATTGTTATAACAACACTGTTTATGGAAATGCCTAGATTTTTTAAGCTATCTATTAATCTTATAAGCTCCATTTCATAGCTTATTCCATAGTCTGCTCTCATTTTGCTTTTTTCAATATCATTAGCATTTATGCAGAAAATAACCTCTGATTGATCTTTTAATTTTTTTAACAGTTGGATTTTTATATCTGGTTTAAAACCTGGTAAAACTCTACTTGCATGATAATCATCAAAAATTTTTCCTCCAAATTCTAGGTATAATTTATCAAACATTTTTATTCTTTCTTCAATTTTTTCTGTTTGAATTTTCAAATATAATTCACTATCAAATCCTTTTTTCATATTTTACTCCTCTACCTTGAAACAAGAAAAGTGGCAAAGCCACATTAGCAAAGCTAACGTAGGTCTTTTAAAATGCAATTTTTTATACAATAAAAAAGACCTAAAAAATCTCCCTTCTAGGGTTTTTTTTAAATCTACTATCTTAGTATACCATTATTATTCATTTTAAACAATACTTTTTAAAAATTTTTTAAAAGAGGGTTCCTATTAGGACACCCTCTTTAAAATTAGATATTTAACCCTTGTTCATACTCTACAAAGTAATCATAGAGTTGCCTACAGGTTGGAGTGATGAATTCTATACCAGAATCCAATCTTTCCTTACGTTCTAAAGTTGCCTTTTTAAAGTATTCATCTCTAGTTCCAGCCTTGTACTGCCTCCAACATTCACTATCAGCAGCAAGATAATCTGCTCCTTTGATTAACCTTTTAAATTCCTTGTTTTTTTCATCCTCTAGCATAACCTTTTTCAAAGCATGAGCTATACTTTCCTTTACCTTTTGATACACATGAACATCAATCATCTTAAGCTCAAACCTTTCAGTAGCTTTTCTAAAGCCTGGTACTCTGTCTTTAATGGGTGATGGAATGTCTTTAGTCCAGTTTTCAGCAACATCATGATATATTCCCATAAAGAACATTCTTGTTGCCATCTCTTCATCTTCGGAATTGTTCTCAAGTGACATAAAATATGCCAATATCGCTGTATCAAATAGATGTCCTAAAACAGAACATTCTACGCTACAAAAGTGTCCAGCCCATCTGTTTTGGTTCCTAAGTCTTGAAAGGTTCTGGAGGACTTTGAAAGTTGGTGACTCAACATTTGTAAATTCAGTTACACCAGGAATCCTCTTGTATTTTTCTAAACTTGCTACAATCTGCTGAAGTTTAAAAATATACTCTCCATTCATTTTGCTCTGGTTTTCCATAAGTTCTATATAGGTTGCAATCTTTGTTGCTGCCCGATATATTTGATTCTCAAAAATGTTACGTCCCTCACAGATAAAACTTGCGAATTGCAAATCTGTTTCCTTGGCAATTATTTCTCTTGTCACCTTTTCAAAGGCATTTTGTTTAATACCTTCTAGGGAACAAATTTCATCAATGGTATCCTCCAAAATGTCAAAATACACATATGCCTTTTGAAAAGACCTGTATATTGCTATTTTGGGAAACATTTCCCATCTCACCTTTACTCCTGCAGTTTCTATATGTGTTGCCAACATATAAGTTACGATACAGTTTAATGATTGTTTTGCCAATTCATTATACTTGTTTTCTGATACAAAGTCAGTCCATCTTCCCAACTTGCAAAGTCTACCAAATACATTGTTCACTGCCTTGAGTGTTTTAAGGGTTAACTTCATTTTCGCTTCCTCCATAAAATTATTTCTTTTGTTGTATATACTTTGATGTCTTCAAGGAAGACTTTTATAAATAGATATAGTATATATTATATCACTTTTTTATGTAGACTTCAAGTTGGTAAAATTTTCAAAAAAAATATGGTCAAATTTCTACATCCTTTTGACCACATTTTTGCCACAATTTTATTCTTTGTTTATTTTTTCTAGTAAGTCGTCTACATCTATTCCGTGTACTTCACAAGCTTCTTCTATTGTTTCTGCCTGTGATGCTGGACAACCTAAACAGTGCATTCCAGCTTCTATTAATATTTCTGCTTTTTCTGGTGCTGTTTCTAATAACTCACCTATTTTTGTTGTTCTTTCTATCATCTTTTTCCTCCTTGAATTTTATAACTTATCGTTACTATACCCTTAATTTACTAAATTTACAAATTAACCCAACGTAGGAGTTCTATATTTAGAATAAATATAAAACTCTGACGAGATTTGGCGAATTTTTTAGTAGTAAGTCTGTATAGTAGCAACTTATTTGAAATTTTAACATATTTTTTTCAAAAAGTATAGACAATTTGAAAAAATTGTAGTAGAATAATGAAAAATTATGAAAGGTGGTGTAAATATAAAATATTAATTCATTTATTTTTTGCATCTTTTATTTTAAACATTTTCATAACATTTTATTCTATTTATTTATTTTTTGAAATGAGTATATTTCATGGATTACAAGGTTCAAAATTAAAATTTAAGAAAATCTCTTAAGGAGGAAATTATTGAAGTTTATATCTTTTTTGTTGCGTTTTGTTTTTAGTATTTTACTATCACTATTATTAACTATCCCTATTTTATTATTTTTTAAACCAATCTACATAGCATCCAGTTTAACTATTCCTTATGCAATTTATCCATTTGATATATGTAAAGCTAGTCCTGTTGCTTGGAGTTATATAAAATTATCTCATTGTTTTACATGCTTTTATGTGTGTATGCTTTTTGTTAATTCTATTTTTAAAAGGTTTTTAAAAAACAAAGTTGTTTTTGGTACAAGGGTGGAAAATCCTTTTAAAGCCCCATCGGCCGGAATATGTTTGTATCTAGGAGAAACTGTTACTAGTAAATTACCAGTTTATTTGCCAGAAAAAAGTCTTTGGCAAAATATACTCGTAACTGGTACAATTGGTACTGGTAAAACTAGCTCTAGTATGTATCCATTTGCTAAACAGCTTATTGCTTATATGTCTGATTCTGATGATGAGAAATTAGGGATGTTAATATTGGATGTTAAGGGGAATTTTTATAAGCAAGTAGTTGCGTATGCGAAAGAATTAAATAGGTTAGACGATCTATATGTTATTGAGCTTGGTGGCACTATTAAATACAATCCACTTGATAATCCTAATTTGAAGCCTTCTGTTTTAGCCAATAGATTAAAAACAATTTTAACACTATTTTCACCAAATAATTCAGAATCCTATTGGCTTGATAAGGCTGAAGAAGTTTTGTCTGAAGCTATAAAACTTTGCAGACTTTATAATAATAACTATGTTACTTTTACCGAAATTCATAAATTAATAAATTCTCCCAATTATTACAATGAAAAGGTATTGGTTCTTAAGGATTTATTTAGGTCTGGAGTTTTAAGTTCTTCTCAAATATATGATCTTCATTCTGCTCTTACATTTTTTGAAAATGAATTTAAATCACTTGATTCAAGAGTTCTTTCAATTTTAAAATCTGAAATTTGTAGAATGACAAATATTTTTATGTCTGATTATGATATTCAAAAAACCTTCTGTCCAGAGCAAAAAGACGTAAGTTTTGCTGGTTTTAAAGAGGTATTAGAACAAGGTAAAATTGTAGTGCTTAATATGAATATTTCCATGTACAAAAATTTATCAAAATTAATTGCAGCTTATTTGAAGCTTGATTTTCAAGCTGAAGTTTTGTCTCAACTTAGCACTAACAATGTAAAGCCTTCTGCTTTTATTTGCGATGAATTTCACGAATATGTAACAGCAACTGATAGCAATTTTTTTGCTCAAAGTAGAGAAGCTAAATGTATTAATATTGTTGCTACTCAAAGTTATACTTCACTTTTAAATTCCTTAAAAGATCAATATAGTACAAAAACTATTATTCAAAACTTAATTAACAAACTTTGGTATAGAACTGATGATGTTTTTACAATAGAAGATGCTCAAAAACAAATTGGTAGAGAAGATAAAACAAAAATATCAAAGAGTATTTCTGAAAATGCCCAAGAAACCAAATACAACTATATTACTAATTCCTTAAACTCTAGTAAATCTAGCGTTTCAGAAAGTATATCGACACATATCAACACTGATTATATTTATGATTTAAATTTCTTTACCCAAGAATTGGAAACATTTTCTTGCCTTTCTTTTCTTTCCAATGGAGATAAAATTTTACCTCCCACAAAGCTTAAAATGAAGCCATATTTTTTGGAGGACACATCGAAAAGGAAGGCAAAAAATAAATACAAAATAATATAGGAGGTTTTTATGAAAAAGATTTATTATATACTTTATGTTTTGTTTTTATCATATGTATTTTTAAACTGTTTTTGTACCTTTAGTTTTGGAGCTTATCCTAAACTTGTAAATACTATAACAAACGCATTTAAGACAATTGAAAACTGGCTCTTACGAGTGGCAACACCAGCAGCTGCTGTTGCTGTTGGTTCTGGTGTTTTTATGAAGAAATTCAGTTTTGGAGATGAGGATAGAATTAGAACTGGTAAAAGAATTATTAGAGGGAGCTTATTCTCATATGCCTTTATTCTTTGTATTGATTTAATTCTGTCTGCAATTCAATTGCTTGTTACAAAAACTGAAGAGGGGTGATTTAGATTAATGAAATAAATATTACAAACTTTTTGGTATATGCCATTAATAATATGTTGGCTAATCTCTTATCCTCTATAAATACTAACGTTACTGAATTTTTAGATAGATTAATTTTTATTAATTCTGATGTCACTCTTAACTTAATAAATGTTCTCGGAAAAAATAGTTATTCTGGTATTAATTTAATTTGCAATTCCCTTATATATGGTTTTTTACTTTACTATGCCTTTTCATACTTACTTTCTCATCTAACTTTTGCACAGATTGAAAGCCCTCATCAATTTATTTTTAAGTTGATTTTGTGTGTTTTTGCTTTAAACGCAAGTCTTGTACTTTGTTCTGGTCTTATTTTTATATTCTCATATGTTTCAAATATGATTCGTGAGCTTGGTAATTATTTATTGGGTGTTGATGTTTCTTTTACTGGTTTAATTAGTAATGTTATTCCTAAAGATTATTTTATATCCAATTCATTTAGTTTGTTTAATTTTGATGGTATACTTAAAGCCTCTATTTCTTTTGGTTTTTTAAGTCTTACTATTTCATATTCTATTAGATATATACTTATTAAGACTTTAGTTATTCTGGCTCCTTTTGCAATTCTTTCCCTTTGTAGTAGTAAGACTAATTGGTTTTTTAAATCTTGGTTTAAGAGTTTATTGTCAATGCTTTTTTTACAAATTTTCGTTGCTATAATTTTATTGGTTTGTTTTATTGTTGAAAACAATGGTGTTGCATCTTTGCCTTCTCAAATAATTCATTTAGGTATGATTTATACCCTATTTAAGGCCAATTCATTTGTTAAGGAATTTATTGGTGGATTTGGTACAGATGTTAGTTTAAATGCTTCTAGTTTGTCAAGTTTTTTTAGAGGTGGTGATTTAAAATGAAGTTTATAATTCCACAAAATTATACCTTTAAAAATAAGCTTTTGGGTTTTATGGATTATTCAACTGCTATTTTTAATGTTGCCTGGGCTTTATTTATATTTGTACTTATTAATATTTTTCATCTTTCTATAAATATTAAAATTGGTTTATTCATTTGTTTTTACTTTCCGTTACTTCTTTTTAGTATTTTTGGCTTTAATAATGAAAACATTATTTACGTGCTCTCATATATTTTAAAATTTATTAAAAATAGTAAGGTTTATTTTTATGGTAAGGATTGACAAATTTGGCTTTTGAGGATACAATTAGAGAGTAATGTATATTTATAAAAGGAGTAATTATATGTGGGGAGATATAGCAGTTGCTTTTCTTTTGGCATTTATTACAGCTTATGTTTTTACGCCTTACACCATAAGACTTGCACGAAAAGTTGGAGCACTTGATATTCCAAAAGAATCTAGAAAAATTCATAAAAAGCCTATGCCAAGACTTGGTGGTTTAGCTATTATAGCTGGTTTTACTGTTTCAGTTATCTATTTACTTATTGTAATGTCTCTTGAAAATACCATTAATCTTTTCGGTGAAGAACAATATTATATTAAATTAATAGGTTTCTTTGCTGGGGCAATCGTTCTTGGAGGATTCTGTTTTATAGATGATATTAAAAATATTAATCCTTTTGTTAAATTAGCAGGTCAAACTTTAGCTGCAATAATTATAACCTTATGTGGTATTCAAATTAATAGTATTTCCGTATCATTTTTCACCACCGTTTTTGCTGAAGATATTGTTGCAAAAGTGTTTACTGTTGTATGGATTATAGGTATTACAAATGCTATCAACCTAATTGATGGCTTAGATGGCTTGTCTACTGGTGTTTCACTTATATCTTGCTTATCTTTATTAATAATATTTGCATTAAATGGTTCTCCTATAATTTCTATACTACTTGTTACTGCACTCGCTGGAGCTCTTCTAGGATTTTTACCCTATAATTTTAATCCTGCAAGAACTTTTCTTGGCGATACTGGTTCAAATTTCTTAGGATATACGTTATCAATAATTTCTATCTTGGGTATGGCTAAAACTTATACAGCAATTGTTATTATAGCTCCTCTTATTGTTTTTGCACTTCCTCTTTTGGATACAACACTTGCTATTATTAGGAGAATTATAAAAACAAAATCTTTTAAAGGAGTATTTAAAGCTGATAAGGAGCATTTGCATCATAAACTTATGAAACATGGATATTCTCAAAAGCAAGCTGTTCTTATGTTATATGGTTTAAGTGCAACATTTGGTATGTTCGCTATTATTCTATTAGATAGTGGACTTTGGAAGGCTTTATCTTTTGCTTTAATGATTATTGCAATTGTTGCTATTGGATATAAAGATATTTTAAGAATAAGGAATGATAATAATGAGGAAAAATCTGAAAGTAAATAATATAATGGATAAATTTTTAGTTATATTTTTACTTATACAACCAATTTTTGATGTTAAATTTTTTTATAACTCTATATCAACCTTGATTAGAGTTATTATAATATTTTCATTAACTTTGTTTTACTTTTTTAGAAGAAGTGAAAAAGGTAAATTTAAGTTTCTTGGTAAGTGGCAATATGTCTTATTGGCTTACCCTATTTTGTTTGGTGTTTATTTTATATTTCATCATATTAATGCTTTAAACTTTACTTCTTTAGTTCCTGGGAATTTTAATTATTCAGTTATTAAAGAATTTTTATATTTTGTAAAAATGTTTTCCCCATTTTTACTTATTTACTGTATTTATAAATCTTCTATTTCAAGAGATACTATTATAAACATTATGAAATCCTTGGTTTTGATAATTACCTTAGTTATTGTTATTAGCAATTTATTTGTATTTTCTTATGGAAGTTATAGTGATTCTATAATTAAGGATAACTTCTTTGGGTGGTTTACTCAAAATTCTGGATATAATTATAAAGATTTGGCATCTAAGGGGCTTTTTGAATATGGCAATCAAATTGGCGCAATTTTAATTATGTTTCTACCTTTTATGATTTATTTAGTATTTAAGGAATGTAACTTTATTAATTGCTTTACTTTGTTTTTTAATGTTTTTGCTTTGTTTTTGTTATGTACTAGAGTATCTGTGTTAGGTGTATTTGTTGTGTTGATTTATACTGTATTTACTTTTGCATTTATTTACTTTATACAAAAGCAGCATTTTTCAATTAAGAAATTTCTTCCTATTGGTTTAGTCTTAATTGTCTATTCCACATTACTACCAATAAACCCAATGTTTAATAGAATAGATGAGCGAAATACAGTTATAGAAACCTTTAGAGAAAGTGTTGCTGATGAAAGTATTCCAAGTGAAGTTGAAACTCCTACTGTAGTTTCTGATAGTAGGATTAAATACATAGAAGAAACCTATGAAAAACAAAAACTTCATAAGCAATTTTTATTTGAAAATTATCCCTATACGTATGATCCGGATTTTTGGTATGATTTTTTACATAAAGATATTTCTTTAACCACAAATTATCGATACATTGAGAAGTCTATAATACAGCGTGTAGTTGAAATAAATAACAATCCTCTTGATAAATGGTTGGGAATTACTAATACTAGATTGCAAAATATTTTTAATATTGAAAGGGATTTTGTTGTACAATATTACGCTTTGGGAATTATTGGTACAATACTTGTTTTTGCACCATATTTTGCTTTGCTTAGTTGGTTTGCATATGTAACAATCTTAAATAAATTTAGGAACTTAGATGTTGTAAATACATTAGCTTTTATTACAATTGTATTCTTGTTAGGAATTTCTTATATGTCTGGTAATTTGTTAAATAGTTTGAGTTTTACAATTTACTTTACATTGTGTTTTGATTTGTTAGTGAAAAAAGAATCAGGAACGGTAGGTTCCTAATTCTTTTTATTTATTATTTTCTTCTATTTCTTTTTGAGTATTTTTTTTCACTCTTATTTCTATATTATATTTAATTATTTTTTTTACTAATGGTATAACTACTGCAAACACTAATGCTAGTACTATATACTTAATCGTAAATTGATTTGTAAAGATAAATAATGGTATCTTAAATATATACACTACTATTATGTAAGAAAGTAAATTTATGAATAAGACATAACTAAAATATAGTTCTATTCTATCTCTTAAGTTTTTTACTTCACCAAAAATCTTATCATGCATTTTTAAACTAATTATCCCTGGTAATAATAATCCAATTAATTGATTCATCTTTCTTTCATCCTTTTTATTATAAGACAAAAGAACGTAGTTTTGTCTTATAATAAATATTTTTTTATAATTATATCTGTTATCCTTTTGCTTGCTGTTCCATCACCATAAGGATTTACTGCCTTACTCATTTTCTCATAAGTTTGATGATTTGTCAATAATTCTCTAATCATGTCATATATTGTATTTTCATTTGTTCCTGCAAGTTTTAGTGTTCCTGCCTCTATTCCCTCTGGTCTTTCTGTTGTATCACGTAACACTAATACTGGTTTTCCAAGTGAGGGAGCTTCTTCTTGTATTCCTCCACTATCTGTTAGTATTAGATATGATTTATCTATAAAATTATGGAAGTCTACTACCTCTAGGGGTTCTATTAGTTTTATTTTGTCATCATTTCCAAGAACTTCATCAGCAATTTCTCTTACCTTTGGATTTAAGTGTACTGGATATACTACTTTTACATCATTAAATTCATCTACTATTCTTTTTATAGCCTTGAACATATGCCTCATTGGTTCTCCTAAATTTTCTCTTCTATGCGCTGTAAGTAATATTAATTTATCGTTTCCTAGCCATTCGAAAATTGGATGTTTATAATCTTTTTTTATTGTTGTTGTTAATGCATCTATTGCTGTATTTCCTGTAACATATATCGTTTCTGGTTTTTTTCCTTCTTTTAATAAACTATTTTTGCTATTCTCTGTTGGTGTAAAATGCATATCTGCCAATACTCCTACCATTTGTCTATTCATTTCTTCTGGATATGGAGAATATTTATTCCAAGTTCTTAATCCTGCTTCTACATGTCCAATATCTACTTGATTGTAAAATGCTGCTAAAGCACCTGCAAAAGTTGTTGTTGTATCTCCATGCACTAGTATAATATTAGGTTTTACCTCTTTAATTACCTCTTCTAATCCCTTAAGAACCCTACTTGTTATATCACTTAGAGTCTGTCCGTTCTTGCATGATATTTAAATCATAATCTGGTTCAATTTCAAATACTTCAAGAACTTGATCTAGCATTTGTCTATGTTGTGCTGTAACACAGACAATACATTCTATTTCCTTTCTTGATTCTAATTCTTTTACAAGTGGTGCCATTTTTATTGCTTCTGGTCTTGTTCCAAATATAGTCATTACTTTAATTTTTCCCATTCTTTTCTCTCCTTACTAGATACATAAATTTCAATAATTTCATTTGCCTTCCTATTCTTGATGGTTCTTGAAATAATCTGTATAGCCATTCCAAATTGCATTTTATAACCCAGTTTGGTGCTCTCTTTTTTGTTTTGCTTATTACGTCAAATGAACCTCCAACTGGCATAAATATCTTAACGCTTGGAAATTTTTCTTTGTTTTCTATTATAAAATTTTCTTGTTTTGGACTTCCTATTCCTACAAAAACAATATCTGCATTACTCTCTATTATTTTGTAAATTACTTCTTTCTCATCACAATATCCGTTACATTCACCAACAATATTAATTTTTGGAAATTTATTTTTTAAATTTTCTTTTGCAAGCGTTGCAATACCTGGTTTTGAACCATATAAAAAAATTCTAGCATTATAACCTTGTGATTTTTCACAAATATCTATCATCAAATCTATTCCTGTAATTCTTTGTTTTATATTACCTTTATTTTTTTTAGATGCCCATACAATGCCTGTTCCATCTGGAATCTGATATTTTTGCTCATTTAGTATTTCTTTGAACTTTTCATTATTATAATTTGCTATAATAATTTCAGGGTTCATATTTACTATAAATAGTTGTTCTTGTTTTTTATAACTTTTAAATATGTTTTCTAGCATCTCTTTAGGGCTTTCCGTACACACATCAAATCCTAGTACTTTTTCTTTATTCACCTATTTACTCCTCTTTTTTTAATAAATTTATTATTTTTCTTGCTTTATTCTCCCAAGTATTTTCTAACGCTTCTTGCTCTAGCGTTTTGAAGTATTCGATATCTGTTTGTTTGTTTAATTTTAATGCCTTGTCTATTAATTCTACAAACTCTTGACTGTTTTTTGCTATAAATATCGATTTGTATTTTTTGCATTCATCCATAGCTGTTGTTACTATTGGTTTTGAAAGTGCCATATATTCAAAAATTTTTAATGGTGATGTGGCTTTCGTAATATCATTTATAATAAATGGTACTGTACATACATCAAATTTTGCTGCATAATTTTTTAATATTTTGTATTCTCTTGTTCCTAAAAAATATACATTTTCTAAATCTTCTATTCTTGATTTTTCAAGGGAATTATCATATTTTGTTCCTATTAAAACTATATTGTATTCTTGTTTTGTTTTAGCTAGATATTTTATCATGTCGTAATCAAACCAGCTAGCAAAAGCTCCATAATAGCCTATTATAGGCTTTTTCTGGTCTAGAATTTTTTGAAATCCATCATCAAATTTGAAATCTTTATCTATATTTTGATAATGTTCATAATCTACTCCATTGCATGCAAATACTAATTTTTCGGTTCCTCGTTTTTGTTTAATATCTTGCTGTAACTTATCTGCTGTGACTACTACAAAGATGTTTTCTTTATCAGTAAGCATATATTTGTACTTTTCTTTAATATTAACTGGAATTTCTTTTGTGCCTGAAAGTATTGGGTTTATTTCATCTATATACTCATATATTACTTTGTATCCATTTTGTATGTATTGTTTTAATTCATCTAATTTCATTTTCCAATCTGTTGAATATATTTGTATGTATTTTGGTTTGTTAGTATTTTTAAGCTTTGTAAATAATAATTTTTGAACACTTTTATTTTCTAAATTAATTAATACTAAATTATCATTTGCCTTTTTTATTCCTCTAATTTTATCTGTAAAATGTGTAACTTCATAAAATACTAGGCATTTTTGCTTTGCTAAATTAAGTGCTATATGTTGTGGTCTTTGAAATAATGGCACATTCCATCCAAAATTACTTCTCCATATAATTATTCTATCATAATTTTTGATTTCAATAATTTCATCTAAACTTTTTGATAGTTTTTTGTTTTCGATAAAGTTTAAACTATGTAATATATTCATTATTATTGAAAATACATAGTTTAATACCTTTTTAATGGTACCTAAAATACCATATTTTTTTATTAAAGACTTAAATTTGCTTATTTTATCTTTCATATTTAATCCTTTTTCTTAAATATTTGATTGAACTTATACTGTATGCTATTTTTTAATCTGTCTTGATCTGTAAATAGCAATTTTACTGCATTTTTTATTTTTACAATTAGTTTATTTGTTCTTCTATTTGACATTATATCATATAATTTATTGTTATAGTTATTTATTATTTTTTGCACATCTTTATTTGAATAGTCAATTTTTCCTTCAATATACTTATCTTTTTTAAATATTAGTTCTTTATATTCTACACTATTTTCTTTGAAATTGGCTTTTGTAAATTTGTTTAATTCATGTTCAATTTTCATGCTTTCATTTGAATAATAATTTATATTTTTCGATAGAAATGTATCTTGGCTTTTTCTTTCTGGTATTTTTTTATATAAATCAATAAGGCTATTATTATAATTTTCGATATTGTACTCTTCTTCACAAATTTTTCTGCCTAACTCGCCACGCCTTTTTCTTTCTTCTGGGTTTTTTATTAGTTTACCAATTGCTTCCATTAGTTTATTAGAATTTTTATTTTCAACTAGTACACCACACTCTGGAGCGTGAGTTACCGCTGGTAAAGCAGTGTTATCAAATATTATAACTGGTCTTGAACACGCCATTGCTTCTACTGCCATTAGTCCAAACGTTTCTCCAAGTGATGGCATTAGAAATATGTCGCAAGCATTGTATGCATATATCAGTTCTTCATTATTCATTCTTCCATAATCAATGATGTTATATTTATTTTTTACTGCTTCTAATCTATTTTTTTCATCACAAGTTAAAATAGTAATCTTTTTATCTGTATCTAACATTTGCAAGGCTTCAACAATATATGATGTTCCTTTAAATGCTTCTTGTGCTCTTAAAAACAGCACAATATTATCTTCTGGAATATTGAATTTTTTGCGGGCTTCTTTTTGGTTTACATTTTTGCCAAATTTATTCAAATTTATTCCTAAAGGAATTATATGAACATTTGTAAAGTGTTTTGTCAAAGGGCTTTGCTTTATGACATCATACATATATTTACTTGATACAACAATCTCAGGATTAATTTGTTTATAAATCATTTGCTTTAGTTTCCACATAGAGCTACAATTGTCATCTTTAAATTCAAATAATGTATTCAAGTTTTGACATTTTTTGCATCCTGTTTTCCATTTTTCACACTCTCCAAAATGAACACATCTGCCTGTAACTGTCCATGGGTCATGAATAGACATTACAACCTTTTTTTCGTTACATATTTGAAGTAGTGATATTAATGAGAGTTTTGTATTATGGAACATATGAAAGTGGATTATATCTGCTTCCTTATATTCTTTACTATTTATTAATGCAGGTGATGTTATTGATAAGTTGGAGTGCACTGATAGTTCTTCAGTTTCAAACTTTTCCATATCTTCAAGCATTTGCATTTGCTCGCTATCTTTTAATAATCGATGTACTTTATTGTTTTGGGATTGCTTGTATATTACTGCTTGGATTATATCAATGTCTTTTTTAAAAGAATAGTCTATCAAGTCATAGCCATTAAATCTTCTCCCAGGCAAATCTATATTATTGACTTCTAATACTTTTATTTTTTCTTCCATATCTTACCTTTCACTTTTTGTACTATTTTGCGTATTGTCTTTTTTGCTCCGTTTTTCTTTAAATATTCTTCTCCTCTTTTTATTAATCTTATAACACTTGATTGCTTTTCTTCTTTTATGGTAAAGGTTGCATCTATTTTTCCATATTTTGAAGCTAAAAATTTATATATTGCATATTTTTCTATTGTTTTTAGTATATCTGTTTTTACATTTGAATACTGCTCTTCTGTCCATTTATAATATTCATTAAATTCTTTAGCTGTCTTTTCAAGGAATTCATTAATTACTTGAACATCCTCTATAATTGGTTCATCTTCATTAGTGTAAAACCATGTTAAAAATTTATAGAAGTCTGGTGCATTTTTCTTTGTTACTTCTTTATAATATTTTTTGCTTATATCAAGTGAATTTTTAAATGTCTCTATTCTATTTCTGTTATACGTGCTTTTTTCATTATATCTATAATAGTATAAAGGAAGATTTATCATATATACTTTTGTTTTTGTTATAAGCTTTTCTAAAAAGTCATAATCTTCTGCTGTTCTTAAATTGCTAAATGTTATGTTGTTGCCTTTTATAATGCTTGTTCTATACATACATGGTGCATTTGGAACTGGGTTTGTCCACAAAAATGTCCATTCTGATGGTACTTTCTGCTCTGGATATACATTTTCATTGTAAATATTTCCTAAATTATCCATCATTGCAATGTTTACGGAGCATATTCCATATTCCTCATTTTCATCCAGAAATTGAACTTGTCTTAATATTTTTTCAGGAATAATTATATCATCACTATCCATTCTAGTAATATATTTTCCTCTTGCCATTTCTATTCCCTTGTTCATAGATTTAGAGATTCCTTTTTCATTTTCACTTTTTCTGGTGCATATTACCCTAAAATCTTTTTTTGCATATTGTTCAATGATTTCCCATGTTTTATCTGTTGAATCATCATCTATAATTATTAGCTCAAAATTTCTATATGTTTGCTCTAGTACACTTTGTATAGCCTTTTCAATATATTTTTCAGAGTTATAGCATGGCATTATTATGCTTACCTTAGGTGTTGATTTATAATAGATTTCCTTTGCTTTCTTATAAGCAACTGGATATGCCTCATTGTATTTGCTATAATACATTTGGAAATACAAATCCATATATACATTAAATGGTTCAAAGCCCCATCCTTCTATTTCTTTTACTGTAAGATTATTTATTATATCTACCCAAAGCTTATTTGCTTCTTTTAGAGTATATGGTGATTTTGTAGTATCTTGATTTTTATGAATTCTGTATTGTATAAGCGGTTCTTCTATTAAATAGCTTTTAAATTCTTTAAATAATCTAAGCCACATTTCGTAATCATTTGAAGTCTTCAAATTTTCATTGAATAATCCTACTTTATCAAAACATTTTTTTGAAATTAACATTGAACAACCATTAACAGTTCCTTTTATTACTGGATATATTCCTTGGCAAAGTTCTTCATGAGTCATTAAGTTTGAATAGTTTGTTGTACAAAAAATTTCCCCTTTTTCATCAATTAATTCAACATTAGAAAATAGTATTGTTGTTTTATCCTCAAGTTTTTTTATTGTTTCAATTTGTTTTTCTATCTTATATGGTTTATAAATATCGTCATGACTAAGCCAAGACAAGTAATCGCCCTTCATTTCTTTTATTGCCAAATTTAGTGCAGTAGCAACTCCACCATTTTCCTTCTTTATATATCTTATTTTGTTTCCATAAGATAAAGCAATTTTCTCGGTTTCTCCATTATCTGTTGAACCATCATTAATAACTAAAATTTCCTTATTATCATAAGTTTGTGCGAGTGCACTATCAATAGCTACTTTCATAAAATTTGAACCATTATATACTGGTATTGCAATCGTAATTTTAGGTTTAAATTCTTTTTCCATTGTCTCTCCTCTTATTTTTTAATTATCTTTTAAATTATTTTTCTTAGTATTGCAGAAATTTTTCTTAGTGGTGCTGTTATTTTCCAACTATTTGAATTTAGCATGCTTTGTAATTGTGCTTTTAATTCTATATTTTCTTTTTCTATTTTTCCCTGATTTGTTAACTTTAGAAAGTCATCTGTCATATTCTCTTTATCTAATTCTTGTTTTAAGGTCTCAATATACTTCTGTCTTAGGTATTCTACGCACACTTTATATGGAGTATTTATATGTAAAAAGTCATATACTTCTTTATAAAATCCATAAATCGTTCCAGATATTTCTATTTTTTCTTCATTTGTAAGCTCCTTCGCCATATTAATCCATAGATTATCACATTCCTTTAAATGGTAATTGTATAATTTTTTTGAATCTTGTTCATCATGAGCTCTAGAAATTACTCCTATTTCATTGTTAAAGTAAATAGATTCTCCTCTTAACATTCTAAACCATAAGTCAAAATCTTGAGTTGTTTTTAATGTTTCATTAAAAGTTCCGACTCTTTCAAAATGTTTTCTATGTAATAACAAGCAACATCCATGCACATAGCCTTTTAGAAGATATTTTACTGCTGGTTCAATTAGTTTGTTTTTCTCCTTACCAAAACTATTTTCTTGTATATATTTTAAATCTTTATTTACTACTTTATATCTACAACAAATAATAGTTTTGGGTTCTTTTAATGTGGATAATATATTAATTTGATTTTCTACTTTTGTCGGTTCATACAAGTCATCATGACTAAGCCATGAAAAATATTCTCCATTCATGTTCTGTATACCTAAGTTTAAAGCGCTGGCCACTCCTTCATTCTCTTTTTTAAAATACCTAACTTTTTCTCCAAATGATAATGCTATTTTTTCTGTTTTGCCATTATCATTTGAACCATCGTTAACTATAATGATTTCGATGTTTTTATATGTTTGATTAAGAGCACTCTGTATCGCTTCTTTTAAATAATTTGATCCATTAAAAACTGGTATTATGATAGAAACTTTAGGATAAAATTTTGCCATTAATTGTGCCTCCTTATATGATTTACTGTTGTTTTTAATTTTCTTATTGGTTCGGTTATTTTCCAACTTGTACTTTTTTTGATATTTTCAATTTCATTTTGTAAAACTATATTATTCTCTTTTAAGTGAACATTTTCCTTGTTTAGTTTTTTTCTTTCTTCTTCCAGTGTTACTACCATTTGATTGAGATTATAATTATCTTTCATAACTATTTCATTATCTCTTGAAATAATATCTAATTTATGTTTAATCAAAAAATCTATTAAATCTTCTTTTTCTAATAAATCATATGTCGTTTCACTTATCTGATTTTGATTTAAAAATGTTGGGAAATATTTGCTTTTTTTCATCTCTGTGAAAATATTTTTTCTATAATCCTTCATTTTCTCAATAAAGTATTTCATTGTTGATACTTTAATCTCCGTATTATTTATTTCACATAATACATTCTTAAAATAGTTTAAGCAGTTGTTAAAAAATAATATTTCTATTATTTCATTTGCATTTACATTTTCTACTTTTTCTAGTCTTTTCATTGTTTCAATTATTGTTTCGACTACTGAATTGTATTCATCTTCTGAACTTTTTCTCGAAAGAGAGTTTGGAACTTGCCTATAAAACATATACAGTTGTGGCATATATATAACTTTTTTAGCTTCTGCCATTATCGGATATATTGCTGTTAAATCGTTAGCCTTTGAACCAACATATTTATACTTTTCAAAAAGTTCTCTTTTTATAATTTTTGTACTAGCAGATGATGCTGTCCAATGTCCTAACAACAAATCAGCTTTTACTTCAACTGCCTTCGCTGAAGTATCAATTCTCTGGTTTGTTGTATCGATAAATAAATTTCTACTATCTATCTTATTATATATTACCTCTTTAGTAAGATCATTATAGTCTGCAATATTGGCACATACCACATCTGCAGCTGTTTCTTGTGCTACTGTGAGCATTTGTTTATAGAAACCTTTTTCTACAAAATCATCTGAATTATTTGTTCCAATATATTTTCCTTTTGCTAGGCTCATTGCTCTATTTAAACTATATGCACATCCCATGTTCTTTTCGTTCTTAAATATTTTTATTTTGTCTAAATTGAATGTTTTTGCAATCTCTATTGATTTGTCTGTAGAGCAATCATCTATAATAATAATTTCCGTGTTTTCTGGTAAATCATAGATAATTGTTTCTATGCATTGTTTTATATATTTTTCATGATTATATACTGGTATAACTATTGATAAATCTATTGGCTTATCTAACACTTTTTATTTCCCCCATTATTGCATTTATATTTTTTTTATAAATCCTCGTATTTTTCTTATTGGTCTCGTTACTCTCCAAGATAGGCTATTTTCGTATGATCTAATTATATTATCTTTTGCATCAATCACGCTTTTTAAATTTCTTTCTATTACTATACTGTTTTTTTTCAAACTATCATTTTCTTTATTTACCTCTAATATATTTTGCTTCAACTTTTTCTTTTCATTTTTTAAATTATCAATGTTTACTTTCAATTCTTTTGCTTCATTTACTAAATTATTTATATTTTCTACTAATTCTCTTTTTTCATTTTCTATATTACATATTTGATTGTTCATATCTTCATTGGCTTTACTTAATTGTAATATTTGCGTATTTTGTTTTGTTATTGCTATCTGTAGTTGTTCGTTTTCAACATTTTTTTTTTCTAAATTTCGCAATGATTCTTCCTCTATTTTACGTTTTTCCATTTCTACTATAAAATCAATGGTTTTCCCTTCTTGTAATAAATTATATAAATCTTCTGTTATTTTATTTGTTACCAAAAAATTATTATAAAATTTTGATTTCTTCATATCTCTAAAAATATTGTTATCATATATATGCAATTTTTTTATATAATTCTCTATACACGCGAAACGAATATTTCTATGTTGTATTTTATCTAATACATAAAATAGGTAATTTAGGCAATTATTGAAAAATAGCACTTCTTTTTCATCATTGGAATTTTCTATATCTTCCATTAATCTGAATGCTTTTACCATAGAATCTCCCACAGAATTATAGCTTTCAATATCACTAGCTCTAGATAAAGAATTTTCTACTTTTCTATAAAACAAATACAAATCAGGATAATATATTATTTTATTTGCTGCTGCCATTATTGGATAAATTGCTGGAATATCATTTGCTTTTGAACCTGAAAATTTGTACTTTTCATAGTATTGTTTTTTTATAATTTTAGTGCTAGCAGAAGATGCTGTCCAATGGCCTAGCAAAAATCCTGCTGGTACTTGGAAAGGCTCTTCTTTTAATTGTATTTTTTCTTTATTTACTCCATAATAAAGATTTCCTACTGTAATATCATTATAGGAAATAGTTTCATTTTTTTCGTCATAATCTGCTATGTTAGCACATACTACGTCTGCATCTTGCTCTATTGCAGTATCAAGCATTTTCTTATAAAAGCCTTTTTCAACAAAATCATCAGAATAATTAATTCCTATATATTTACCTTGTGCAGCCTCAATTCCTTTGTTAAGGTTATATGCACATCCCTTGTTTTTTTCATTGTGCAGAATTTTTATATATGGTGAATGTAAATTTTCAATTATTTCTATTGACTTGTCAGTACATACATCATCTATGATTATTATCTCTGAATTACTTGGAAAATCTTCTAATATTGTTTCCAAGCATTTTTTAATATATTGTTCATGATTATATATAGGAATAATTACTGATAAATCCATATATTATATCTCCTTATTAATATTTTTTCCACACTGTTCTATTTATATAATCTGTGTAGCTTAATATTATTCTTACCACTTTTGCTGCTACGTGGTCTGCATCGTAGTCGTTTACTATATGCATTTTTTCTTTTTGACTTGTTACTACATTTATTGCTGTTATTATATCTTTGCTTTCTAGTCCACTCATTATTAGTGTTCCTTCATCCATTCCTTCTGGTCTTTCGTGTGCTTGTCTTACTGTTATTGCTGGGAATCCTAGTATTGAAGATTCCTCTGTTATTGTTCCACTATCTGATATTACGCAAAATGCGTTTTGTTGTAATTTATTATAGTCTGCAAATCCTAATGGTTTCATATATTTAACAAGTTCGTTAAATTTAAAGTTTAAACTCTCTATTTTTTTTCTTGTTCTTGGATGTGCTGAGAATATTATTGGCATTTTGTATGTATTTGCTATTTTATTTATTGAGTTTAGTAGATTTTCAAAATTCTTTGGATTATCTACATTTTCTTCTCTATGTGTACTTAGTACAAAATATTTTCCTTTCTCTATTCCAAGTGCTTCCAAAACCTTGCTTTCTTCTATTGTTTTTGCATTTTTTCTTAACACTTCTTTCATACTAGAACCTATTTTTATTACAGTTTCTGGTCTTATTCCTTCTTGTATTAAGTATCTTCTTGCGTGTTCTGTTATTGTCATATTGATATCGCTTGAATGGTCTATTATTTTTCTGTTTATTTCTTCTGGAACTCTTTGGTCAAAGCATCTATTTCCTGCTTCCATATGAAATACTGGTACTTTGTTTCTTTTTGCTGAGATAACAGCCAAGCATGAGTTTGTATCTCCATATAGAAGTATAGCATCAGGCTTATGTTCTTTTATTAATTTATCTGAAATTGCTATTGTATTTCCTATTGTCTCTGCTGGTGTTTCTCCTGCTGCATTCATATATATATCTGGTTTTCTTATATTCATTCCATCAAAAAATATTTCATTTAATTCATAATCATAATTTTGCCCTGTATGTACTAAAATATGGTCTGTGTATTTATCTAGTTCTTCAATTACGCAAGCAAGTTTTATTATTTCTGGTCTTGTGCCTACTATTGTCATTACTTTCATTTTATTCCTCCATTTTTTTTATTAAATTTGGATATAAGTCTTCATTTTCTAATACCCAGTCTTTCATTTCTTTCACCATTTCTTCGTAACTTGGAATACGAAATCTATAATCATTTTTCTTTAGCGCAAGGCTTTTATCTGAGACATAACTATCATCATCTACAACCTTTGTTGATGGTTTAAAGTATTTTGCAAATAGTCTTAGTAAATCTGCTTTTGCAATTTTTTCTCCATTTACTGCATGGTACAGACCTGATAAGTTGTTGTTAATTGCTTCCTCCATACATTTTGCAAATTGTATTGTTGTTATTCCTGTCCATATTGCTTTTGAATAACCTTTTGTCTCTCCTTCTTGGTTCATAAACCATTGGAATAGCCCTATTCCTCTTGGATTTTCATCAGGTCCAACTATTGAAGTTCTAAGTGTCACAGTTCTATTATTATTTACTTCGCCTAGTGCTTTTGATTGGCCATAAAAGCTATATGCATCTTTAAAACTATCTACTGTATACCTACCTTTTTTACCATCAAAAACGCAATCTGTGCTTACGTGTATAAATTTGAAATTTGCTTTTTCTGATAGCTCATCTATATAATGTGGTAAATAGCTATTTACCAATACTGCTAAAGATTTGTTTGCTTCTGCAACTTTGTTTAATAAACCTATACAGTTTATAACAACTTGTGGTTTTATTCTATCTACTATTTTGTCTATATTCTTTATGTCTTCTGCTACGTCAAAATAATTTTCACTTTCTTTGTTTCTGCTTGTGAAATATACTTCATTACTTTGTTTTTCAAAGTATCTTCTAACTACGTGTCCTAGCATTCCTTCTCCGCCTAGAACTAAAATTTTCATTCTTCAATTTCCCCCATTTTAATTAATAATTTTATCATTCCCTCTACATCTAGTCTTTCTGTATTATGTGATGTATATTCTTGCATTTCGTTTATTCTTTCATTTCCATGTATCTCGTATTTATTGTAATTTAAGTCTCTATTGTCAGCCGCAATCCTGAAATAGTTTCCTAAGTCTTCTGCGTTTAGCATTTCCTCTTTTGTAACTAACACTTCATATAATTTTTCTCCATGTCTTGTACCTATATGTTTAATGTTTTCTTCTACATTTTCCATTTTGCAAACTGCTTGTGCTAATGTTTCTATTGTTGCTGCTGGTGCTTTTTGTACAAATAAGTCTCCCTGTTTTCCATGTTCAAATGCATATATAACTAGGTCTACAGCGTCATTTAATGTCATCATAAATCTTGTCATTTCAGGATTTGTAATTGTTAATGGATTACCTTCTTTAATTTGTTTTCTAAATAATGGGATTACAGAACCTCTTGAACCCATTACGTTTCCATATCTTGTTCTACATATTATAGTTCCATTTTCTCCAACATTTCTTCCTTTTGCAACTGCAACTTTTTCCATTAAAGCTTTGCTCATTCCCATTGCATTTATTGGATATGCTGCTTTATCTGTGCTTAATACTATAACTTTTTTAACTTTATTTTCTATTGCAGCATCTAGAACATTTCCTGTTCCTATTATATTTGTTTGAACTGCTTGTAATGGGAAGAATTCGCAAGATGGTACTTGTTTTAATGCTGCTGCGTGGAATACATAGTCTACTCCTTTCATTGCTTCTTGTACACTATGTGCATCTCTTACATCTCCTATGTAAAATTTTAATTTGTCATTGTTGTATTTCTTTCTCATGTCATCTTGTTTTTTCTCGTCTCTTGAAAAAATTCTTATTTCCTTTAAATCTGAATTTAAAAATCTTTTTAAAACAGCATTTCCAAATGAACCTGTTCCACCTGTAATTAATAATACTTTGTCTTTAAACATATTTTTCCCTCTTTCTATTTTATATATTTTAATAACTTAGGATTTATTTTTTTCCATTTTGAAACAAAATAATCTCCTTTACTTTTAATTAACTTGTCGTGTTCTTTGCTACCACTTTTTGTGGTTTGATGTGGAAGATGTCCTACCCCTAAATATGTTGTATATGCAATTTCTAAGCCTTCATTTCTTACCTTTAGTGATAAGTCTGTATCTTCATAACATGTTGGATCATAATGCAAATCAAAGCCTTCAATTTTATCAAATAATTCTTTTTTTAAAATCATACCACCTGTACCCAAATAACCTATATCACATCGATACAATCCTATTGGTGGCATATATTTATATGGGAAGCTGTCTACTACATGGTAAGAATATCCATCTTTATTAAACCAGCCTGCTGCCCAGCCTAAAGCTCCTACTTTTTTATCTTTATTTAAGATTTCAATATATGGTTCTAGCCAGTATTTATGTAATATCCATTGGTCGCTATCTAAGAACATTATATATTCTTTAGTTGCATTCTTTACTCCTAAATTTCTACCTGATGAACATCCATTTTTTGAATTTCTATATAATTTAATCTTTTCTTTGTATTTTTCTTGTAATAGCTCGTATGAACCATCTGTGCTTTGATTGTCTACAACTATTATTTCTACATTATATCTATCATTGAATTTTAGTATTGAGTCTAGGCAATTTTCAATGACATTTTTATTGTTATAATTTAATATTATAATAGAGATATTATCATAGAACTCTATATCACATTTTTTACTTTTTTCTAAATTTTGGATTATTTTAGAAGCTCTTGAATACCAATCATTTTCTGATATAAAGTAATTTCTTTCTTCTTTGTTAAAATCTATACCTTCATTTATCCACTTTATCCAGTCTTTGCTATCATTTGAGCAATGTACATTTTTGTATTCTAGAATATCATCTAGTGGCGTTGAAATTACAGGTTTATTCATAGCTATATATTCAAATATTTTTAGAGGAGATACATATTTCCCTATTTCATCTGTTTTAAATGGCAATATAGCATAGTCTGAATAGTATAAATAACTTGGAAGCTCTGTTTGTTTTTTTAATCCCAAAAAATGCACATTTTTTGGCATTTTCTTTACTATATCTATTATTCCTGCATAATCCCCTATTAAGTTTATTGATGTATCTTTACAATTTGTTGCTACTTGTTCTATAATTTCCCAATTAAACCAGCTTCCCCACAATGAGCCATAATAAATAAGTGTTTTAGAACCTTTAATTAAATCTTGTGGCTTTTCATATTCCTTTCGTGGTTCAAATAGGTCTGAGTCTACTGCATTTGGTAAGTATATTACCTGTTTGTTTAGAATTTTGTATTTTTCTAAATATTTGTTTATTTGTTCTACTAAAAGCTTTGCTGTTCCAACTAATACTGTTGATTTCTCCAAAAATTCTTTTAAAGCTTTTTCTGAAAAAAACATATTACCAAGAGAGGTTTCCCAATTATCTATGTTTTCATAAATAATTTTACTCTTCTTTTTTTCCGCTATTTTTAAAAATGGTAAAAACATATCCATTGGTGCTTCAAAAATGAAAATGCTATTTTCATCTATTTTATTTTCAAATTCTCCTAGTTTTAATTTACCTATCTTCTTATGTACTGTAACTGGTAATAACATTGAGTGTTTTACTGTTTCACTAGAATTAAATGCATAGTAATATTCTACTTGGTATCCCATATTGTTAAAGGTTTTGGCAAGCTGTGCTGCTCTTTGTCCTCCTCCTACATCAAAATACGGAATATTAGTAAATATGTATACTTTCTTTTCTGTTTTTGTTGTTATTACCTGCTTTTCTGTTTTAGATAGTTTATATACAGTATTTGATTTGCTAGGATTTTTAACTTTAAGCTTAAATGAAGTATACCTATATACTTTTTTAACTGTTTCTTTCAGTCCATTTTCTGTGTAATACTCTTTGACCTTTTGAATTTTTGAACTCATCAATTTTCTCCTATTTCATCTGACTATCATAATATTCTTTGCAAATTTCTTTTGCAGGTCCTATTTTTACTACTTGTCCGTGATTTAGCCATACTACTCTATCACATATTTTTTCTATTTGATTTAATGAGTGTGATACAAATAAAACTGTTGTTCCTCCGCCTATCATACTTCTCATTTTTGCTTCGCTTTTCTTTTGGAAAGATATATCTCCTACTGATAAAATTTCGTCTACTATTAATATTTCTGGGTCAACAACTGTAGCTATTGAAAATGCTAGTCTTGCTGTCATACCTGATGAAAAGTTTCTTACTGGCACATCTAAGAAGTCTTTTAATTCTGAGAATTCAACTATTTCATCGAATTTTTGCTCTATAAATTCTTTGGTGTATCCTAATACTGCACCATTTAAATATATATTTTCTCTTGCTGTTAGTTCCATATCAAATCCTGCTCCAAGTTCTATCATTGGGCAAATATTTCCATTTACTGTTACTTTTCCCTTTGTAGGTTTCATTACCCCTGCTATTACTTTAAGCATTGTTGATTTTCCTGCTCCATTACTTCCAATAAAGCCTATTACTTCTCCTTTTTTAACATCGAACGAAACATCTTTTAATGCCCAGAAATCCTCCTTTTTAGGTTTTTTACTTTTGGGTTTAAATAGATTTATAAAGAATAATTTTAGTGAGAAGTTTTTTTCTATTCCAAGATTAAATTTCATTGATACATTATCTACTTTAATCATATTTCCTCCTATTATACGTAATAAATAAATTTATCTTGAGTTTTCTTAAATACTATAACCCCAATTAGTAATACTGCTACTGATGATAGTAAACAAATTGTCCAAGTAAAAGGTTGTGGGATTCTCCCATATAATATAATTTCTCTTGCAAAATTGATATAATGATAGAGTGGATTTAATTTAAGCCATGGCTGTAATTCTTCTGAAATCATTTTTATATCATACATAATTGGTGTTAAGTATGTCCACATCATTACTATTATTCCATATATGTAAAACATATCTCTTAAAAATACTGATACTGATGATAATATAAATCCCATACCTAGTGTGAACATAAATAAACATAAATACGCATATGGTAAAAATATATGATACCAATTTACACCTGTTCCTGTTGCTAAAAGCACTATGTATAGTGGAATTAGTGTGAGTAAGAAATTTATACCCACAAATAAGCATTTAGATAATGGGAATATATATTTTGGTATGTATATCTTGTTTAATAATCCAAAGTTAGCAACTACCGAACTCATAGATAAATTTGATGCTTCACTAAAATAATTAAACATAACTAAACCTGAAAGTAAATATGCTAAATAATTTACATTTGGTGTACTAAATTTAAACACATTTGAAAATACTATTGCCATTACTATCATTGTTAATATTGGGTATAATAAGCTCCATACTATTCCTAATACTGATCTTTTATATTTTACTTTAAAATCTCTTGATACTAATTGCTGTAATAAAAATGAATATTTTTTTAGATTTATCATAACGTTTTTTACGAACATACTATCCCTCCGATTTTTCGTCTAAATTATATAACAAAACATATAAATAATCAACCCTTTTTGCCTTTATTTTTTACGCAAAATTTAGGAACCCATAAGGGTTCCTAACGTAAATTGTAGATTATATTTAGTTACACATTTCTATTTGCGATTTCTATTGCCTTCGCAACCATAGAACCGCATTGTTTTGCAGATACATTTCCCCAACTACCATCACGTTTAACTACATCATATACTCCTAGTTCTTTTGCTATTTCTGCTTTTAGGTTTTCAGACATTAAGTTTTTATTTCCAGACATCAGCAATCCTCCTTTAAGAAAAATGAAATTTCATTTTTCTTAAAATTAGTTTGCTCAGAAACGCATAAAATACACTAGAAATTTTTTCAAATATTCTTAGTCTATTGCGTTAATATTCCATCTGGTGTGTCAATAATAACAAGTATGTTTTCTTCTTTACCAGTTTTTGCATTAACATATACTAAAAAGTCTGTACCATCCACTTTCCCTTTAAATTCATAGCAAAATATTTCTGTTTTCCATTCTGTTGGTATTATTGCTAGTCCTTCGCTTGTTATCTCTAATTTTTTATTTAGTGATGATTTGGCCTCCTGCATACTAATACTTGGCTTTTCTATATTTCTTTCCGTATGGTTATTTAAATAACCTGTTGTTTCCATCCCTAAAACTTCTCCATTATCTAGTGCTATTTTTACTTTGATTAAATCTGGATAAATAGTTACATTGTCTTGTTCATATGCATAATTTATTGTTACTGCCCCACCTTGTTTTAAATAGTAAGTTGGCTTCATATTTGGAATTCCTAAATTATTTAAGAAATTTTTACCAATTTTGTTTGCTTCATCTATCTGTATTTTTTCTTCTCCTATTTCACGGTTATAATTTGCAAGTACAATATGCCCGCCTTTTTTTGATACTGATATCGTAAGTGGATTATTTTTATCTCCATTTTTTATTGTAATGGTAAAATCATAAACTACAATATTTCCATTTTCAATTAAACCATTTGATTTAATTTCTTCAACTTTATCTTGACCTATAAAACTTATTGCTTTTTGTTTTGCTTCCTCCTCTGTTACGTCATCTCCAACTAAGCCCTTCTTTTCTGCGCTTTCCATATGTTCTGAATAGGCTCCATCATATATTAGTCCTTCATATTCTCCAAAGTTTTCATTTATATTGCTGAAACTTGTTGCAGATAAATTATCTACCTGTTGTGCAAATGCTGTATCAACATCATTTGTAAGTTCTTTCCAGCTTATTTTTCCATTTCCCATATCTATTATTAATTGTTCTAGTGTATTTTGCAAATCTGCTGAATAATCATGTAATTTTTTTAAATTGTCTAGCTCTTCTTGTGATAAATCTTCGCCATTTATAGCTTTTTTGGCTAAACTATGACTATAATCACTTACTTGATTTAGAAATCTAGCAGTATTTGCTAATTCATTTGTTGATATTGGAAGTTGAGCTAAATATACTTGTGCCAAGTTCGCTTCTCTCCATATGTGCATTAGTGTTTCTGCTCCTTGTTCTGATGAACTTGATATCATTGACTTTGCCAAATAATTTTCAGTATCATTTATATAATCAATTAATTCATATAATGCTAAATTATAGCTATTTTCTGTAGCAATTACATATTTGTTTCTTTGTTTATATAATAATATTCCCATTACTATTATTCCAATTATCAAAACTATTGCTACTCCATACATATAGTTTTTTTTCATTGTTTTAAAAATTTTGTTTTTCATTCTAATCTCCTTTACATATATTTTCTTAAAATATGCCAAATCTCGTCGGAACTTTTATATTTATTCTAGATATAAAACTCCTGCGTTGGGCTACTTTCTTTTAAAAACAGCTCTATTTTCTTAAATTTATTTGCAAAAATGGTGTTTTCCAATAGTTTTAACTATTGTTTTTGACCATATCCATTTATTTGTCGCTGTGTTTGGATTAAAATAGTACACGCACCCATTCGTTGGATCCCAGCCATTCATTGCGTCTTGAGCTGCTTTATATACAGTTGAAGTTTCATCAATCGGATGATTTATTTGGCCATCTGATACTGCTGTAAATGCTCCTGGTTCATATATTACACCTGCTATTGTGTTCGGAAAATCAGGATGCTTTACTCTGTTTAAAATTACTGCTCCAACTGCAACTTGTCCTTCATATCCTTCTCCTCTTGCTTCTCCATTTATTGCTCTGGCTAAAAGTTGTATGTCTGAAGTTTGTCCTCCGCCTTGTGCAAATTCTTTTTTGGAATATGAAAATATAATTAAAGCTATTGCAATCAAAATGCTTATCGTCAAAATAAATATCTTTTTCATAACTCTCCTTTAATTTTCAATCTTCATTTATTTTTTCCTAATTTTTTTAAAATATTCTTTTTTTTGTAAAATTTATGTTATAATGTTTTTGGTGAAATTTATGAAGAAAATTTTAATTTTTTATGGTTCTTATGGCGGTGGTCACCTGTCTGCTGCTAGAAGTATCAAAGATTACATAGAAAAGAATTATTCAGATTATGAGATTAAGCTTGTAGATTGTGTTGAATATGTTAATAAACTTCTTAACAAACTCACTACTAAAGCATATACGGATTTTTCTAAGAATGCTCGATGGATTTGGAAGCATCTTTACTATGACTCTGAAAAAGGAAGTTTGTCTAGAATAAGTAATTCTATAAATAGATTAATGGCTATTAAATTAAATAAATTAATTCAAAAATATAACCCTGATTTAATTATTTCTACACACCCATTTAGTAGTCAAATGTGTGCCATTTTAAAGAAAAAAGGGAAATTCGATTGCACAGTTGCAACTGTTATGACTGATTATGCTCCACACAATCAATGGATTGTAGAACACAATTTTATTAACTACTACTTTGTAGCAAATGAAGGTATGAAAGATGAATTAATTAGAAGGGGAATTGAACGTAAAAAAATTTTTTCAACTGGTATTCCTCTTTCAAGTAGATTTTTACTTGAGTATGATAAATCAAAAATTCTACATGAATATAATTTAAATTATGATAAAAAAACAATACTATTTTTCGCTGGTGGCGAGTTTGGTTTTGGAAAAGATAAAACCTTTGACAGATTAAAATCTATCATAGAAAAATTTCCAGAATTGCAAGTAATTGCAATTGCTGGTAGAAATAAAAAAATGAAGGAGCGTTTTGATAATTTAGTACAAGATACTCATACTGAAAATACCGTCAAAATTTTGTCATATACAAACCAAGTTCCAGAACTTATGAGTATTTCCGATTTAGTTATCACAAAACCAGGTGGACTCACAACCACAGAGAGCCTAGCTTCTGGCTTGCCACTTATCATAATAGATCCTCTTCCTGGTCAAGAGGAAGAAAATGCAGAATTTATTGAGAGAAATGGTGCTGGAATTTGGGTAAAGGAAAATGACAAGATTGAAGAAATTTTGTTAAATATATTCCAAGATTCTTCTAGGTTGGAAGAAATGAAATCTAAAGTTAAATCCATAGCTAAAAAGGATTCAACTAGAGATATATGCAAAACATTATTGGGATAAATTAAAACTCACCTCATATATTTATTAGAGGTGAGTTTTTTGTGTATATCTAATCTTTCAAACTGTGAACTTGTGGCTCTAGCTAGTAGTTTAGCCATTGCTATTTCTAATGAATGTAGCAAAGAAGATGTAGTAGTTTTAGCTGCTTTTTTCACCGCTCTGGGAGATAACCTAGCCATATTATCTTTATAAACATTTTTTTATCATAGCTCACGCCTTCCTTCTAATGCTTTGCTTAGAGTTACTTCATCTGTATATTCTAAGTCTCCTCCAACAGGTATTCCATGTGCTATTCTAGTTACCTTTATTCCTATTGGTTTGATTAGTTTTGATAAATATATAGCTGTTGCTTCCCCTTCTACTCTTGGGTTTGTTGCAATTATTATTTCATTTACATCTGTTTCTTTTAATCTTTCTAGTAGTTCTTTTATTTTTATATCCTCTGGACCTATTCCATTCATTGGTGATATTGAACCATGTAAAACATGATATACACCTTTGAATTCATGTGTTTTCTCCATGGCAACTACATCCTTTACATCCTCTACAACACAGATTGTACTTTGGTCTCTCTTTGGACTTGAGCATATTGGACATGGGTCTGTATCTGTTATGTTAAAACATTTTGAACAATATTTTAAGTTCTTTTTTGCTTCGATTATTGAATTTATAAATTCCTGTGTATCTTCTATATTTAAATTCAACATATGAAATGCTAATCTTGTTGCAGTTTTATGTCCTATGCTTGGTAATTTTTCAAAACTTTCTATTAATTTTTCTATTGTTGGTGAATAGTATGACACTGTTTCCTCCTACATTAGTCCTGGTATATTGTATTTTCCAAATTGTGCTGATTGTGCTGTATCTACTTTTCTCATTGCATCATTTACACAGGTTATTATTAAATCTTGTAACATTTCTACATCGTCTGGGGTAACAACTTCCTTGTTTAGCTTTAGTTCTAATATTTGTTTTGAGCCTGAAACCTTTACACTTACTGCTCCTCCACCTGCTGTTGATTCAAATTCCTTTGCTTGTAATTCCTCTTGTGATTTTTCCATATCAGCTTGCATTTTTTTTGCTTCCTTCATTAATTGATTGATATTCATACCACCAAATCCTCCACCCATTCCTGGGAATCCTCCTCTTTTTGACATCTAAAATCATTCCTTTCCTTTATTCATTATTAATTATTTTTTTATTCGTCTATTATGTTGAAGGGTAAATCTTGTTCTTCTGCAAAGCCCTCTATTCCTTCTTTTTTTATTGATTCTGGATTTTTCGTTTTTTCTAGTATTTTTATTTGCATACTAGTGCCTTGTTTCATTGAAATAATTTTTTCCATTAATGCTTTATTTTCATTATCTTCTATGGTCTTTTTTGCGAAATCTGTAACTTTGCCTGGAAATTCTATTCCTATTACTAAATCATTTAATAAAACTCCTTTTGTTCCTATAAGGTTTGCATACATTGTCATTTTACCATTTTCTTTTATCTTATCCAATACCTCTTTCCAGTATGGAACATATTTACCTGAAGATTTTACTTTTTGTATTGTTTCTTCTGCTTTTGGTGTTTCCTGCTTTACTTGTGCTGGTTTAGATTCCTGTCTTTGTATTGTTTTTTTCTCTGCTACTTTTGCCTCTTGATTCTTAAGCTCTAAATTCTCACTTCTAGCCTCTAATTCCATACATTCTTTTATAATTCCAATTTGGAATATAATATTCTTTTGCGTTGAAGCCTTCATATTATTTGCCAAGTCTGATAATTTATATATTAAGTTTAAAAGTCTTTCCTTTGTAGGTTTTGAAGATAATTCTTTTATAAACTCTATGTCCTCTTTACTGTATAAATCCAGCTCTTGAGTTGTTTTATATATCAAGGTGTCTTTTACATATTTTATAATTTCCCATAAGAGATTATCTAAATCTTTGCCTTCTCTAATAATTGTATTTGTTATTTCAATTGCTTTTTCAGGTTCTTTATCTATAATGCTTTTTACAAGTCCCTTTATTAACTCTAGTCTTGGCATTCCTACTAAGTCTCTAATTTTATTTTCATCTATAATCCCTTCTGTATCTTGGCTACATCTTTCTAATATGCTTATTCCATCCCTTAGAGCTCCCTCCGCTAATGTTGCAATCATTTTTACTGCTTCTTCTGTTATTTGTATTTCGCTTTCTTTGCATATTACTTTTAACCTTTTAATTATATCCTCTACAGATATTCTCTTGAAATCAAATCTTTGACATCTTGAAAGTATTGTTGCTGGTAGCTTTTGAGGTTCTGTTGTGGCTAATATGAATTTTACATGCTCTGGTGGTTCTTCTAGTGTTTTTAAAAGTGCATTAAAAGCTCCTGTTGATAGCATATGAACCTCATCTATGATATATACTCTATATTTTGCAATTGTTGGTAAAAAGTTTACCTCATCTCTAATTGCTCTAACGTCCTCAACACTATTATTTGAAGCAGCATCCATTTCAACTACATCGGTTAATGAGCCATTTAAGATTGCTCTGCAAATTTCGCACTCATTACAAGGTTCTCCATCTTCCTTTGGATTTAAGCAATTAATAGCTCTTGCCATAATTTTGGCTGCTGATGTTTTACCAGTTCCTCTGCCTCCACTAAATAAATATGCATGTCCCACTCTTTTAGCAATAATTTGATTTTTTAGCGTTTTTGTTATGTGCTCTTGTCCTACCATTTCGTTAAAACTTATTGGTCTAAATTTTCTATATAAGGCAGTGTACGACATACTTTTCCTCCTATAACTCAAGTTAACCTCTCTATGGAAAGCAACTCACATAAATTTTACCATTTATCGCTGCTTCCTTCCGGACCTGACGAGGTTCATAGCTTTTTATTGAATTACTTTCCATACAAAGGTTAACTTTATAGATATTATTATATAATGGGTTTTAAAATTTATCAAGTAGTTTTATGAAAATTTTATATTCTTTTGAATATTGTTTTCATATTTGTTTCCTCTAATGTTTCGATTCCGTTCTCAAAAATATCTCCTGTTGGTAAATCTAGTGTTATTTTAGTTTTTAATTTCAAATCACTTTCTAGTTCTATTATTAGATCAAAATATACTTTATATGATAATCTTTCTTTTCCTATTTGTCTTAATAAAGTCCCATCAACTTTTACTGTTTCATTTTCATTGTATTTTAGTTTTTGTATATTGCTTTCTATTATTGAAAATTCTATTATTCCACCTTGATTTGAGATTTCTAAATTTTCTCCTTTTAGATACGTCTCTTGTGCTCCAACATATTCTAAGTTGTTTTGTATTTTGTATTCTTCTTTATAATCATATAGTTTTGCACCTCTTGATGGTCTATATATTTCTATATCACCTATTGCTTGTTTTTTATCTATTTGAATATTGTTTATTGTTATCTTTCTTATTATGGCTTCTTTTTTGTATTCTGGATTTTTTATAATGGATATTTTTATATCATTATTTTGAATTATATCTGCATTATATACTCCATCTATTAGCTCCAAATTTTCCGTTTTAGCAGAACTTACTACTATCATTTTTGATATTTTAAATGGTGGTACAGCCTCTCCTTCTACTTGATATTTATACATCATAAAAAATACCACTATTAATGCTATAGTTAATATTACTGCCAATATATATGCACCTATGTTTATTTTTTTGTCTTGATTTATTATCATTATTAATCACTTTCCTTTAAATTTTTATCAAATTTTTTCTTATTTTTTTGAAAAATTCCTTTAAAATTTGCTCACTTTCTTCTTTCATTATTCCATATTCTATATTTACATCATATTCTTCCTTATATTTTTGGATGTCTATTTTTTCTTTTTTCTTTGGATCTAATGTTCCTATATATATATTCTTTATCCTTGATGAAACTATTGCTCCCATACACATATTACATGGTTCTAATGTTACATATATATCGCAATCTATTAATCTCCAATTATCTAATTTTTTATTTGCTTTCTGTATTGCTAGAATTTCTGCATGTGCTAGGGCTGTTTGTTTGGTTTCTTTTAAATTATGTGCTCTTGCAATAATATTTCCATTTTTTACAATTACTGCTCCTACAGGAATTTCTTTCTTTGCATAAGCCTTTTTTGCTTCCTTTAGAGCTTCTTTCATAAAATTTTTTTCCATATATCCCCTCTCATTTTTTTGTATTATAACACGAAATAAAAATAATGTAAACTTTTTTGACTATTATTTGCTAAGTTTTACATAATGTGGTATAATGTATATGAGTTCCCATAAGGGGAATCTATACTCTTTAAGAGTTGATAAATATTATAAAACCACGAATTGTGGGAAGGAGGAAAACATGAATACAATTAAAGAGCCTAGTGATCTTAGAACTGTTTCCATCCGTACAAGACAGCATGGAGAAGAAAAAAGTTTTTTTTACTTGAGATTCAAGTATAATGGGAATCGTCTTCGTGCAATCGTTTATGTTGACCAGTTCGGAGTTTGTCGGATAGCTCCTTTTAGAACAAAAATTTTGCATCTTTTATATTCTCATAAATATACGAGGATACACTCTAAACCACAAGATGAACAAGACTTGGAAAATCTGCATAAATACTGGGAACTGCTTAACACAGCAATAAATAAATCGATTTTTTTAGCCTGTGTTTCCGCCTAAAGTAAAAGTCGCAATATCACTTGATATTGCGACTTTTAATCATAATTCTGTTAAACTTTTCTATTTGCATATTTTTTTGTATTTGATGTAAAATATAGCACATACTACTAATACTATTGAGATAATTGAGATTGATATAATCAATTTTGTGTTTCTACCTGTTTGTGGAATTTCTCCTTTTATTATTGTTTTGTCTTCATCCTTAATAGTAGGTATTTTTATTGTATTTGAAGATACATTATCCAAATCGTCTGACGTTACACCTGCAGTATTTTGGATTATTATATTATCACTTTTTATCTCATTTACAATAACTGTAAATGTTATTGTGTACTTCTCGCCTGGTTCTAAAACTTCCACAGCTTCAGATGTAATTGTTTTCATATTAGTATTTTGAATGTATTTTCCATCCTTCAATTCTACGTAAGTAGTATATTCTGGCACCTTATCATTTATCACTACGTTGTGTGCTGGAGCATTTCCATCATTTATTACTGTTATTGTATATGTTATTATATCTCCCTTCTTTACTTTTGTTCCTTCTGGTATTGAGGATGTTTTTTCTAGTTTTAATCTAGGTGCTTTTGTATCATCTAGTATTGTTGGTATTTCAATTGTATTTGATGGTGTCTCTGGTATTTCATCTGTTGTTACTTTTGCTGTGTTTTTTATTATTGTATTTTCCTCTTTAATTTCATTTACTATAACTGTAAAATTAATTGTATATTTCTGACCTGGTTTTAGTTCTTCAATAGCTTCGGAAGTAATTGTTTTTATATTAGTATTTTGAACGTATTCTCCATCTACTAACTCCACATATGTAGTATATTCAGGTATTTTATCTCGAACAACAACATTATGTGCTGAAGCATTTCCATCATTATAAACTGTTATAGTATATGTTATTATGTCTCCTTTTTTTACCTTCGTGCCCTCTGGTATTGAGGATTCTTTAACAACTCTTAGTACTGGTTTGGTTAGTTTAGCTGGTATTTCTATTGTATTTGATGGTGTCTCTGGTATTTCATCTGATGTTGCTTTTGCTGTGTTTTTTATTATTGTATCTTCTTCTATTTCATTTACTATAACTTTAAATGTTGTTGAGAAGTTTTCTCCTGCTTCTAATGTTTCTTTTGCTTCTGATGTGATTGTTGTTTTTTCTGGCTTTTGTACGTATTCTCCATTTTCTTCTTCAACATAGGTTGTGTATTCTGGTACTGTATCATGTATTGTAACATTATGAGCATCAGTTTCTCCATCATTGTAAACAGTTATAGTATATGTTATAATATCTCCTTCTTTAACAGAATTTCCTTCAGGAACAGAGCTTTCTTTAACAATCCTTAATTCTGGAGCTGTATCTGTTTTTAGTCCTACTTTCTCTGATTCTGCTGAGCCATCAATTCCTTCATATGAATAATAAACTCCAAAATTTCCATATAATTCTTTATCATATTTTATGCTTTCATCTGTAATAAAATTATATTTGAATTCAATTTGCTCTCCAACTGGTAATTCATAATCACTTATGACAATCATATAAGATTTTATTGTTGATAAATTTGCAGGGTTTGTTTCCCAGTTGTTTGCAGTATTTGTAAGATCTGTGTCTGCATTTAAATTGCTTGAATAGTATACTGTTATTTTATCAGCATCAATATTTGATACTTGACTAATAGTACTTGTTAACTTTGTATTAATTGTTGTACCTAAATCTGTACCTAATAATACGTATTTATTGTTTATATATGGTATTCTTCCTAAAATATGTATATTTGAAGCTGGCACAGTGTGGTTATTTTGAACTATTAGGTTCATAGTTGCCTCTGTAGAATCTAAACCAATTTTGCCAGTGTTATTTTCTGAATCAGAACTTACTACACTTCCTTCTGAATCATAGTTGCTTATTTTAGAAACACAATATAATTTAGGTTCAGCTACAAAAGCTATAGAAGAAGTTGAAATGCCACAATCTGTTATAGAGTTATCTAATGTCCAAGTTGATGGATGTAGATATATATTTGCAAGTTCATTGTAATAGTGTAAAACTATATCTTCTGTGGTGGTTGGCGTATATTTATTTACTTCAACCTCTAGTTCTACTTTAAATATAGTTTTTCCATCACTATAAAGTCCTTTTTGAGTATCATGCGCTCTTAATACAAAATGTAATTTACCTCCAGAGTTTAATATACTTGCATCACTCGATGTAAATGTAAGGTCTGGCATATTATACATTGTTATACTAACTATATTTGCATTTGTTATATATTCAGGTAATTCAACATCAAAAACTGGTTCCTTCCATAAATCCGTCTCAGTATTACTATTATCTAATATTATGTCAAAAACTAAAGTCTGTACATCTGCAGTACTTTTTAATACATTAGTTTCTACATCTAGTGTTGCATCTGTTGCAGTATTTTTAAATCCAAGCGTACTTCTTGCACTTGTTTTATATATATAATTTGTAGTATCTGCAGGGTAAGAATGATAAACATTACCACTTTCATCTAGATGTGTAAAGGTTTGTAATTGAGCAATTGTATATGGCATATCTGATTGAATTTCTCTATCAAAATACACATTTAGTGGATAATTTGCAACAAGAGGTCTAGTTGTTTGTAAAATGAACTTTTCAGTTCCTCTTGCAGTACTTGTTGGTATTGTTACATAATACCCAGTTTGTCCATTCTTTGTTGTAGTAGATGTTGATGATGAAATAGTATCTACTAAGGTATAATCATCTGTATATATTTTTATTGTTCCTGATGAACCTAAATATGTATTAAATTCACTTACTGGAATGAAGAAATCTTTAATAATTACATAGTTTGTTCCATCAATATATGAAGGGAATGATGTCGTTCCAGCAAAAAAGTGTGTTTGTTCTATCTCCATTCTTTGAGAATAAACATCTCCTGTTTCTCCCAAATAAATATATGTTTGTGCATGGTAAACAAGTGGATGAGAATATTTTTTCAAAGAATTAATATATAAAATTGTCTTTGGAATACTTCCTGTTATTCCACTCACATACCCTGTTAAAGTAATATTATTATTAACAGACTCAGTTACATTTATGGTTGAAGTATTTGAGTATAGTTCAATAGTTCCAGACATTTTATTTGCAATATTAACTCCTGATAGGTCTATTAGATTATATGCTGCCTCAGGATATGTATAAGAAATTATAAATTCGTCTGGTCCTCTTCTTGATGTAGCAATGTTACCAGAAAGAGGATTGTTAACAGTTATTGTTATTTGATTTGTAGATGAATTGTATGACCAATTTGAACTATCAAATTCTACATATGCTGCATTTTTGCCGTTAGTATTCATAGTTCTTACGCCTTCTACTTCTACTTTAGAAGGTGCTATTCCTTGATAAGTAGGAACATCTATAACTATTGTAGATTTTTTTACTGGAAGTATATTTGTTTTTCCATCACTATCCAATTTTGAGGTAACTGTAGTTTGCAATAATACATATTTACCGTCTGACTCATTATGAGAAACATATCTTAAAACCTCTTGGTTTAAATTCATTGTTAAGTTGGCTGTCCATCCAACATTTAAGTATATTTCCTTGGAAATATTAGTCGTATTTCCTGCTGAATCTGTATAAACAGCTGTAAATAAGATCTTACTATCCTCATTTAGTTTTGAAACATCAATACTACCTCCTAATTCTGTTGATATTTGTAGATCATACTTAAATATACTTTGAGAAGATGCTGTACTTGAAATGTTTGAAAATACTACTTTATTATTTGTAGGATCAACTAATTGTACATTGTTTCTTATATTGCTAAATGGTAGCGCATAATTAGCATTAGTTGTGCCATCTAAAGCAAGCACCTGAATAGTAGGATTAATTAATGTTCCATCAGTAACCCCGATGTTTATATGTAGCCATGGATATTCTGGATTTACATCGGCAACAATTGAATGTGTTGCATTTCCTCCTGAATCATTAAAATACGCATCGAAAATCACATTAGCATGATTGGTTAAATTATTCTGATTATTAATGTCTACTGCTAAAATACTATTTGAAGTTGATAAATATAATCCGTGCCAATACAACTAGCAAAATAAGTATCGGCATAGTAAATAATAAAAATATTTTTAAAATTTTTTTGTTTAACATATTTCCTCCATTTTAAATTAAAATAATATACATATATATTAAACCCTTTAGTATAAAGTGTCAATAGATACAATATTTTGACAAAAAAATAATAATTATAATACATTACGGAAATAAGGAGTTAGAAGCAATTGTTATGAAATATTAAATTTTTGTTACAATAACAATTTTTAAATTTTAAAAGTACACCTCATAATTTAAGGTATATTTTTTGTTTTAATTTGCAGAAAAAAAATCTAGCTATACAAAGATATTTTCCTTACGAAAATATCAATTTAGTTAATAATAGATTGAAATATTGAATTTTTATTTGCATACTTGAAAAATATAGTGTATAATAAGAGAGTATTTTACAATGCATTTATAGCTCAGGTGGATAGAGCGCTCCCCTCCTAAGGGAGAGGCCGCTGGTTCGAATCCAGCTAAGTGCACCACCTTTATATGGTTTAAAGTCATAATGGATAGGTCTTATACCTATCCATTATCTTTATCTTCTACCTCTTTTTTTATTTTATTTGCTTTTCTTCTAATTCTTGTCATCGCCGTATCTACTGATTTTGTTTTGCAATTTAGCTTTTTAGCAATTTCCTCATAAGTTCTGTTCTGCTGATAGTATTTTAGAACATTTCTCTCATGCTCACTTAGACTTTCATTTATTGTCTTGTTTATAACATTATAATATTCCTTTCTAGCAATTTCCTCTGATGGATCTTCAACGCAATGAGCATTTAGTATATCGATTACCTCTTTATCATTTTCTTCATTTTCATCATAAACTTGGGCATTTATTGAAAAAGCTGAATTTAATGGAATATTCTTTTGCCTATTGGCTGTCTTTATTGCTGTTATTATTTGTCTTTCTATACACATATTAGCAAACGTTTTAAAAGAATTCTGTTTGTCCGTATCAAATGATTTTGTTGCTTTATATAATCCAATTAATCCTTCCTGTACAATATCTCCTTTTTCAGCACCAACTATAAAAAATTTGCTAGCCTTCATATTAACAAGTTCAGCATATTTATACATTAGATAGTCTAAAGCTTTATTGTCTCCAGCTTTTATTTGTTTAATTATTCCTTCATCTGTCATATCGTTATAGTTTCTTGCTAAACTGCTTTGAATTGTCATCTCTTTATCAGCAACCTCCTACAAACATAAATTTATTACTAATAAATCTATTTATTCGCTGTATATTAGCATTTTACCACAAGTTCCAAGGATTAACAAGGGGTTTGGGAAAAGTTTATGAATAAATTATAAGAGTTTTTCTATCTTACTCCTTCAATTTTTATCCCTCTTAATCTTCTAAAGTTATACGTAAATAAATCCCTGTTATAACTATCTTCAGTATGGCTAGCAATATAAATATGGTTGTTTTGTATATTTGTTATTATTAACGTATGCCCAAATGTAGTTCCATCAAAGCTTAGCTGTATTAAATCTCCTTTTTCTAATTCCTCCAATTTTGCTTCTCTACCATAAGGTCCTGTTTGTTTATTATTAACTAAGAATTTGTATAAATATTCCACTCCTGACCATGATGCTGATTTGTTATATCCATTTTTATAAAACCATCCATAAGTACTATAATTCATTACTTTGGCTCCTGCATATATACATTGAGAAACAAATGATGTACAGTCTCCTCCTACTGTATCAAAGTTATAGTATTTAGGATTTCGTTTATACGCCCATCTTTTTGCGTATTCTACTGCTTCTTTTCTATTATATTCTCGCATAAAAACACCTCTTACATTAATATGTTTTATTACTGTAAAAGGTATCTTTTCTTATTTTACCAAATCTAATATTTCTTCTTTATCAACTACCCCTACACTTCTTTTTACTTCTTTTCCATTTTTAATAACTACTAGTGTTGGTATCGATAATATTTGGTATTCTACTGCTAAATTTTCTTCTTGGTCTATGTTGATTTTTACTACTTTTATTTTCTCATTTTCTTCTGCCACTTCATCTACAATTGGTGATAATATTTTACATGGTCCACACCAATCTGCATAAAAATCAATTAATACTGTTTTTTCACTTTTTAAAACTTCATCTTCAAAGTTTTTTTCCGTTACTGTTATTACCTGCATTTTATTTTCCCCCATTTCATTTTCTTCTTTTTTTTGACTTTCTTGCTTTGAATTATTCTGTTTTTTATTCAAAACCATATTTGCTAAAACAAGCAAGCTTATAAAAATTATTAATACTATTATTAACGTTATTTTTTTCTTCATACTGCCTCCTAGAAAAATATCATATATATTCCCATTGTAATTAAAACGGTACCGGATATTTTTTTTATTATATTATAATTATTTTTTATAAAACCAAACACTTTTTTAAATTTTTCCATTAGAATTGCTGATATTATAAATGGTATACCAAGTCCTATTGAGTATATTAACATTAGTAAAATTCCCTTTGCTAAATGTTCTTGTTTTGCAACTAATAATAATGCTGAGCTTAAGAATGTTCCAATGCAAGGTGTCCAGCTTATTGAGAACATTATACCAAAAACAAATGCTTTTATGAAATTCAAATTTGTTGTATCTATTTTTCTCTGTTTTGTTTTATTTAGAAATTTTATTTTTATTATGTCCATATAATTTATTCCTAATATAATAACTATAACTCCAAATAGGATTTTCATATATCTTATATATCCTTTAAATGCTATTCCTATTGTACTTGCCAATATAGAAAAGAGCATAAATACAGCTGTAAATCCTAGTACAAAAGCAATTGCATTTATAGCTGTTTTTTTATTATTTTTCTCATCTTGTCCTATAAAATAGGATATATATACTGGAAGCATTGGTAATATACATGGCGATATAAAACTTGCTATACCTTCTAAAAATGTAAAGAGATACTCCATTTTTTTGCCTCACCTTTTAGTTTAGTATATATTATATATTTTTAAAAGTCAAGGCTTTATACTATTAATAAGAAAAATGGCTTCTCCACATGTCACTTAACCTTGTATACGGAAAAATCTTATATATGGTCAAGGTAAAAGTAGACTTTTCCTATACAATAAAAAAAGCCCCAATACTTGGGGGACTTTTTTTATTCGCCTATTTCAATATACTTTTTGCCTTCATCTATTTTTTTTGCGTCTTCTTTTGGGAATGTAATTTCTAGAGTTCCGTTTTTGAAGCTTGCTTTGATGTCTTCTTCTTTTACGTTTTCTCCTGCATAATAACTTCTTGAACATTCTCCGAAGAATCTTTCTTTGTGAATATAATTGCCATGATGTTCATTTTCTTCTTTGTGCTCTTCTCTTTTTGCTGTTACTGTTAAATATCCATCTGTTAAATCAATTTTAATGTCTTCTTTGTTATATCCTGGTAAGTCAATATCTAGCACATAATTGCCATCCTTTTCTCTTACATCAGTTTTCATTAATTTGTTTTCTTTTTTTGTAAAAAATGGTTCATTGAAAACCTCATCAAAAATATCAAAACCATTTCTTCTTGGTACCATCATCATAAGTCATTCCTCCTTTACAAATTTTTTATGTGTTGATACCACACATCTTCTATTGTTATATTTCCCACTTGCGATTATATTATACACCTTTTTTTAGCAATGTCAATAGTAGAGTGCTAATTTTTTTAAAATTTTTTATCTCTTTTTTTCAGGATTTTTTCAGGTTTATGGTATAATATATATTATGAATTTTTATGTTTAAAGAAAGTAGGTTTTTTATATGTCTTACATTGAGTTTAAAGATGTTGTTAAGGAATATAAAATGGGAGATGTTGTGATTAAGGCTTTGGATAATACTAATTTTAGTATTGATAAGGGCGAATTGGTTGCTATTGTTGGACCTAGTGGGGCTGGGAAGACTACTACTCTTAATATTTTGGGTGGTATGGATAGGGCAACTTCTGGGTCTGTTTTAGTAAATAAGAAGGAAATTACTTCTCTTACAAATAAGCAATTAATTCAATATAGAAGAAATGATATTGGGTTTGTTTTTCAATTTTATAATTTAGTTCAAAATTTAACTGCTAAAGAAAATGTTGAGCTTGCTACTCAGCTTTGCTCAGATGCTTTAAATGTTGATGAGATTTTGGATAAAGTTGGTTTAAAGGATAGAAAAGATAATTTTCCTTCACAACTTTCTGGTGGTGAACAGCAAAGAGTTGCCATTGCAAGGGCTATTGCTAAAAACCCTAAACTTTTGCTTTGCGATGAACCAACTGGGGCATTAGATTATAAAACTGGTAAACAAATTTTAAAATTACTTCAAAATACTTGCAGGCGTGAGAAAATGACTGTTGTTATAATTACCCATAATACTGCAATTGCGCCAATGGCTGATAAAGTTATTCATTTTAAGAATGGTACTGCTGAAAATATTGTTATAAATGAAAAACCAATTTCAATTGATAAAATAGAATGGTAGGAGTATGCAAAATGATAAAAAAATCTTTGTTAAAGAATAATTTAAAATCAATTTATAAAACAAGAAGAAGGTTTATTTCTATACTGGTTATGGCTTTTTTAGGAGTTGGATTTTTTGCAGGTCTTGTGGCTACAAGCCCTGATATGCTAGATAGCTTAGATAAATATGCAGATTCTAGCAATTTATATGATATAAATATTATCTCTACTTTAGGGTTAACTGATGATGATATTACAGCCTTACAAGCTTTAGATGGAGTTGAAAACGCTTATGGAATTCAAACAAAAGATTCTATATCTAAAATTGATGATAAAGAAAGTATTTGTAAGGTAATTGAATATAACGAAAATGTTAATACTCCAGTTATAGTTGCAGGGAGAAATATTGAAAATGAAAATGAATGTTTAATAGATCCTGCTATTGTTCGTACAGGAGAAGGTTCAGAGAGATACATTGGTAAAAAAATAGTATTAGAAAATAATGATTTAGATTCTGATGACAAACCAATTTTTACAAAAAAAGAATTTGAAATTGTAGGAATTGCAGAAACACCTATATATATATCCAGTGAAAGAGGAAATACAAATATTGGTAATGGAACAGTTTCATTTTATATCTTCACAAAAGATGTAATTAATATGGACTATTACACAGGCGTTTATGTAACTGCAAAAGACGCTAAAGAAACTGTTACAAATAGTGATGAATATTTATCTATTATAAACTCTGTAACAAGCGAAATTGAAGCTATTAAAGAAACCAGAGAAAATGCTAGATATCAGTTTTTAGTAGATGAAGCAACTGCAAAAGTTAATGATGCTCAAAAAGAATTTGATGATAAAAAACAAGATGTTGAAGCTGAATTACAAGATGCAGAAAACCAAATTAAAAATGCTGAAAATCAAATTACATCATCTGAGAGAAAAATTCAAAATGGTGAAAAAGAATTAAACGCACAAATAGAACGAGCAAATGCACAATTTACAAGTGCTAAAGCACAAATTGAAAATGCAGAAAATCAGCTTGAAGCAGCTCCTTTAGAAGATGCTGTAAAAGAAGCCCAAAAAGCTGAACTTTTAAAGCAAAAACAAGCATTAGAAGCTTCTCAAAAAGAAGCTGAAGCTAAATTTGAACAAGCAAGAACTGAAATAGCAAATAACAAAGCTGAAATTAGAAAAGCAAAGTCTAAGCTATCTAGCAGTAAGGCTGAATTTGAGGATAAAAAGCAAGAAGCTAAAGATAAATTAGATGAAGCCCAATCAAAAATTGATGATGCAAAAAATGAGATTTCTAAAATTGAAAAATGCAAATGGTATATTCAAGACAGGCTTGATAACTCTGGATACAACAACATTTTTGATGCAATAAAAACAATGTCTAATATTTCAAAATTGTTCCCAGTTATTTTCTATCTTGTTGCTGTTTTAATAAGCTTAACATCAATGACAAGAATGATTGAAGAAGAAAGAATAGAAATTGGAACATTAAAAGCACTTGGTTATACTAATACTCAAATTATTTTAAAATATATCATCTATTCTCTTTTTGCATGTATCTTAGGTGGAGCTTTAGGTATGATTGTTGGTTTATATTTAATACCTAATATAGTATGGATTATGTATTCAATGATTTATAGTATACCAAAATTTTACTCAAGTTTCAGATTTGATATTGGTTTACTTGGAACAATAATTTCGTTTATTTGTATTGGTGGTGCTACAATTTTAGTTGCAGTAAAAGAACTTAAACAGATGCCATCAGTGTTAATGAGACCAAAACCACCAAAAAAGCGGTAAGAAAATATTGCTTGAAAAAATACCATTTATCTGGAAAAGATTTAATTTTTCCCATAAAGTTACTGCTAGAAATATTTTTAGATACAAGAAAAGAGCATTAATGACAATTATAGGAATTGCAGGCTGTACAGGACTTATGCTTACTGGGTTTGGAATACGAGATTCTGTAGATGATATACCTAATGCAGAATTTAAAGAAATTTTCAAATATGATGCAACAATTACACTTTCAAACACTGATAACTTACCAGAAATTGAAGAATACTTACAAAACAATGAAAATATAGAAAGCTATGTAACAGTATGTGCAACGACCGCAAAGCTTAGCAATGGTTCTAAAAACTACAATGTAACAGTTTTTGTGCCAGAAGCTTTAGATAACTATACTACAGTTTATAATTTGATAGATTATAAAACTGGAGATACTGTAAGTATTGAAAATGATGGAATAATTATAACAGATAAAATTGCTGAAATGCTTGGAATATCTGCAGGAGATAGTGTAACATTTGTTGATGCAGATGATAATGAGTATCAGTTTAAAGTAAACAACATTGTACAAAACCATGTTAGCCATTATGTGTATATGTCTAAAGAATTTTATGAAAGTAATTTGAAACAATATCAAACAGACATTATATATTTTAATACAAAAGACATCAGCGAAGATGAGCAAAATAAGATATCTGAAGATATCTTAGGCTATGACGGAGTAGCCTCAGTATCACTAATCAGTGCTCTTATGAATTCAGTTAGCGATATGCTAAATACAATGAATTATGTAGTAGTAATTTTAATAGTAGCCTCTGCAATGCTTGATTTTGTAGTGTTATACAACCTAGCAAATATAAATATAGCAGAACGACAAAGAGAAATTGCAACACTTAAGGTTTTAGGCTTTTATGATAAAGAGGTTGATAATTATATAAATAAGGAAAACATTATATTTACTATAGTTGGTGTGGCTTTAGGGTTAGTATTTGGAACATTTTTAACATCTGCTATAATATCAAGCATAGAAATAGATTCACTTAAATTTATGAGGAATATAAAGCCAATAAGCTATGTTTACTCTAGTATAATTACTATTTTCTTCTCATTTATTGTTAATTTTATAATTCATTTTGTTTTGAAGAAAATTGATATGATTGAGAGTTTAAAGAGTGTGGAATAAAGTTAAAGCCCCAGTTACAACTGGGGCTTATTTAATTTTATTGTATGTCTTCTTGAACTTGAGATATATCTGAGATTTGTGCTGCAAAGTATGGTAAGTCTCTTCCTTCTTCTTTTAGGAATATTGTAAACGTGTCATCTACTAAGAAATCTCTTGGTTTTTCTGTTGGCATTATTGCCGCTTCTTTTAAACTTATACCTGCTTCGCTTTTGATTTTTCCACCTTTTTCGTCTAGCTCAAATTGTATTGTTTGTAGTGCTTTTTCAATACAGTATTCTCTTCCATTTGAAAATGTGAATGGTTTGTTTTCAACTTCTGTTATTTCTTCTTTTAGGTTGAATTTTATGTTTGGTATTTTTAATTTATCTGTTTCATTAAATGATGTGCTTCCATTATATTTACTTGATTTTTCAGTTATACTTTTAAATACATCTCCAAAATTAGTTTCTGTATTTCCTCTTGAGATTATTACTTCATCATTTTGTTTTGTTTTTAGTTTTATTGCAAAATCGCTACTTGAGTTATAATACAATACTTCTACTTGGTTTCTTACAGCTTTATCTGTACTTGAATTAATTCCAAAATATTTTACATTCTTGTATTTTCCAAAGTCTCCATTTTCTAATTTTGTGAACACTTTTGGGAATTCAAATTGTTTTTTTAGCATTACATATAGGAAATAATTATCACTTTCCCCTTCTTCCCAACTAAAATCGTCTAAGATATCGCTTGTTTCATTGAATTTTTCTTTGATAGCTTTTTCAATTTGTTTTTTTCTTTGTTCTGTACATATTATTACTGCATCTGCATCATTAAGAATTTTAATATCTTTTTTCTCGATAAAGTCTTTAAGAAAACTCAAATTATGGCAATCAACATAGTAATCATATACATCATATACTAATTTTTTGTTATATTTCTTTGAAATTTTATACCCAATGTATGCCGTATCAAAATCACAAGCATGAATTATATCATAATTATTGCGTTCTTTTTTTAAATTGTTATACAACCATATTTCAAATCCTAATAATTTGAAAATGTTTTTCATTCCACTACCATATTTTGACTGCTTGTTGTAAAATTTATATTTTTCATCTAGCTTTTGTATATTGATATTTTGACGATTCCATCCAAATGCTATTACATCATTGTTATATTTCTTATAACTTTCAATTTCCTTTGTTGCACGTGAATCGTTTACAATAGAAGTGCTTCTTAAATATGCTATTCTATTTTTTTTCATATATTTTCACATAACTTTCCATTACATTTTCAAGCAAATATTTTTCAACCATTTTTTTGCTATTTTCCCCCATTTTTTTTGCTAACTCTTTGTTGATATATATTTCATTAACCTTTTTAGCAAATTCTTCATTATTATCAACATCTACAACATAACCATTTTTGTTGTTTTCAACAAGATCCGCATTACCTCTACAATTTGTTACAACAAGTGGCATACTATTATACATTGCTTCCATTACATTAACTGGCAATCCTTCTTGTTTTGATGATGATAGAGCTAAATTGCTTATTTTTAACAATTTAGCAATATCCCTTCGGAAGCCCAATAAATGGACTTGTTTAGTTAGCCCTAATTCTTCAACTAACTTGTTGCATCTGCCATCAATCAAATCCTTGCCCGGTAATAATAGATGCATATCTTTATGTTTTTTTAATTCCTTTTCAAGGGTTTTAACTAACCATTCCTGTCTTTTACGATCTGATATTTCCGCTGCATAAATCATAATGTAATCTTTTTCTTTTATTCCAAGTTGTTTTCTTAACAATCTTTTTTCTTCTTTGGTAATATTCACATCCATATTTTCTTTAATAAGTCCTATGCCTTCAACAAATTCAGTGTCACAATAAAAATCTTTTTTTGCTTTATTATAATCATATTTATTTATTGTAATTATTGTATCAGTATACCTTGATAAATATTTTTCGGCATTATAAAATAATAGCCAATATTTTAATGGCGCTCCTTCATAAAAATGAAATCCGTGGGCCATATAAATTACACGTGCTTTTGTTTTTGCATTTTTGGCTGCTAATCTTGTAATTGCACCACCAAATGGAGTATGGCAAAAGATAATGTCATAATCACCATCTTTAATTATTTTTTTCATCTGTTTATATGAATTTATATTATCAGTTATGTTAAAGC
>ERZ857882.134-NODE-134-length-83583-cov-3.591861_pt1 | contig 83583 bp, 69 predicted proteins | sample MGYA00519697_ERZ857882 | MGnify/ENA primary metagenome ERZ857882 (study PRJEB31778, sample SAMEA3449373) | human gut metagenome | biome: human gut; feature: human-associated habitat; material: faeces | place: United Kingdom | collected 2010/2012 ...
GTTTGCAATGTTTGTGTGGTTTTATCCGCTTTGTGTTGATCCCAGTGGTGGAGATTGCTCCACAACCGGAAAATAAAAAAGGCTTGCCTTTGCAGGTAAGCCTCATGTGGTATCGTAATGTCTCTTCAGATACAAACACACCCAATAGCTTACCTCTGCAGGCAAGGATGATGATGGGCGTGGATGTGATGAATTGACAACATAATCGTTCTTTTGTACTCAACAAAGATAAAGAAAAATATTGAAAAAGCAATGCGCCCCATGCTATTTCTTGAAAATAGCCTATCTGAGTTGAAATTGCGGTTTGAGTAGAGCAATTGATAGACAATGGGGAAACTCAATTTAGAGGTGCGTAGTAGGTTTGTGTATATATTGTTTCAGGAGTACGGAGCCGATCCAAAGAGCCGATCGAATTCGGTTGTGAATAAGATCAGGTGAGTAGACATGTGATCGGAGTAGAACGTGATTTTTGGAATGGTGTGTTTGTTTTTGTTGGTTTTTTGATTATGGTGCGTGTGTAAGTGTGCTTGATGGTTACGGTTAATGAAAAAAGTCGATCAAGGCCATCTTACTGAGAGTTTTTGGTCTGGTCGTGAAGCTCTGTGTGTAACGTTGAGCATGCGTTCAATAAAAAATGATGGAGGAGTTGCAGCTTTTTTAAGCTCATTATTAATAAAATCATTGCGAAAGAAAACTTTCAATCCATTATTCGATGAGAGGTTAAATTGTTAATCTTCCTCTTTTTTTAGAGTTTTTGTGTGGTTTTATAGTTGTTGTAGTAGTTTATTAAAACAGGGCGTTAATTGTGCGTAATTGATTTCGTCATTGAGAGTTGTATTGAATTTTTAAGTTTTTTTATTACATTTGTTCAGGAAGCTGAAAATATCGACTGGAATTACTCAAAAGATTAAAAATGAGCGATCTCAAGGACATTGCGAACTCTTTCGCTGTAGAATATTGTAGCGACGCGATCTATCCGTCTCATTTGTTTAAAGCTGTATTACATAAAAGTATGGGCTTGGTCCATTTTATTGAAACCGATCTGGACAAAGACTACTACTATCTGCAAGAGTGGGCTGATGTGCAGATGCAGCTCTTACCGAAAACTTCCAGACCTCAAAGTGAACTCAACTATTCAGAAGAGGCTGAAGCCGTCATGGAGGAGGCAGATGTCTATAAAGAAAAATTTGGATTGGCTGCATGTGAACCGATTTGCGTGTTGGCATCTTTGGTCACGCCCGGTGTCGGTTTTACATTCGAACAGTTGAAAACATTGCCGCTGACAGTTGGGGAAATCCAGGCCAAAATCGGAGTGTCGGCTGGAGTGAGTGGACCTGGTAGTCCGTCTGGGAGTGTCTCGGTTGGTGCCGGTGGGGGACAAGGACTTGTCAATAAATATTGCATCAACAAAATCGAAGAGGCAAAATCCGGTAAAATAGCTCCGGTAGTGGGCTTTGAAAATGAGATTTCAGTCATTTTTGAAATTCTGGGCCGTAAGACAAAGTCCAACCTGTTGATTACGGGTGAATCGGGAGTGGGAAAAACCTCTCTGATCAATGCCTTTGTTAAGCAGCTGTGCGAGGGGCATGTGCCATCGTTTTTAAGTAATGCGGTCGCTTATGAACTCGACGTGGCCGGAATTGGATCCGATGCTGCTTATAAAGGGGAGTTGGAGGATCGGTTTAAGAATTTGTTACGAGAGATCAAGGAGCAACCTAATGCTATTCTGATTATAGAATCGATTGACAAACTGTTTGACAAACAGAGCAGTTTGTACGGTGCTTCGTCCATTTTGAAACAGGAACTGAACAAAGGCGGATTGTTGCTGCTTTGCACCTCATCCATTGATGGATATACCAAAAATATCGAAACCGATAAAGAGTTTGTAACCAAGCTGGAAAAGATCACGCTCGAAGAACCCAATACTGATCTTTGCTTGCGTATCCTGAAAGGTGCTCTGGGGACATATTCTGAATATCATCACCTGGCTGTTGATGAAGCGGTTATGGGGGATGCAATTCGATTGTCTAAACGTTATTTGACTGAAAAAGCGCTCCCAGATTCAGCTTTTGATCTGATTGACAGAACGATGGCGCTGGTGAAGACCATGAATGATATGTCGGCTAATGATGTGGCCGAGCTTCAGGCGGAGTTGGCTAAATTGAGTGAACGTGCCAAAACGGAGGAGCCGGGACAGATCATGACTGAGTTGGAGTGGCTCCATTATAGGTTGATCAATCAGATTAGCTGCATTCTGTTGGCGCAGTTGGATAGCGATACGGAGTTCAATAAAATTGCTACGGCTGAGGAGCGAATTGACTATTTGCAACATGTTCTCGATCAGTTGGCGCAACTCGCACAGCAGAAACGGACCCATTTGGAGAGTGCGGATCTGTTTGCGGTAGTGGCCAAGCAGACCGGAATTCCGTTAGGAAAGGTGCAGTCGAAAGAGCGTGATCGGTTGATCAACGCCGAGGCTACGCTGAAAAAACGGGTTGTTGGTCAGGATCATGCTGTGAAGATTGTACTCGATGCCGTGTTCGAATCCCGCTCAGGATTGAACAAAAAGGGACAACCGATGGGATCCTTCTTCTTCCTTGGTCCGACCGGTACCGGTAAAACGGAACTTTCCAAAGCGCTGGCAGCCTTCCTGTTTGAAGATGAATCGGCGTTGATCCGTTTCGATATGTCCGAATTCAAGGAGGAGCATTCAGTAGCACTGCTCTATGGAGCGCCTCCGGGATATGTGGGTTATGAAGAGGGTGGTTTGTTGGTCAACAAGATCCGCCAGAAACCCTATTCTGTCGTATTGTTCGATGAGATTGAAAAGGCTCATAAGTCGGTGTTTGACCTCTTCCTGCAGATTCTGGATGAGGGTAAATTACACGATCGTTTGGGTCGCGTAGGAGATTTCTCAAATGCACTGATTCTGTTTACCTCCAATATTGGCAGTCAATTTATTGTCGATTCATTTAATAAAGGTGCAATTCCTCAGAATAATGATCTGATGGATATCATGCAAAATTATTTTCGTCCGGAATTTTTGGGACGTCTGACAGAAATTGTACCTTTCTCTCCAATTACCGAGGAGACGGTAACTCGTATATTCGATATTCATTTGAAGGGTTTGCTCAAACTGCTTGATGAGCAGGAAATCAAGTTGCAGATCAGTCCGGAGGTGAAACGACAGATCGCTATGATGGGGTATAACCCGCAGTATGGTGCGCGGCCGGTAATTGGAATTATTCGTAAAGAGTTACGGCATCCGTTGTCAAAATTGATCATATCCGGGCAGGTTAAATCGGGTGATACGGTTGAGGTCCGGATGAAAGAGGGGAAACCGGAATTCGTAACGCTTTGACCCAAAATAGATGTGAGAAATTTTAGAAGTTAAATAGTAATCCTAAAAAAGACGAGAAGATTATGGCAATGAAAGAGAATTTTATCTCGATGGCTCCAGATGAAGAATCCAATGCGAAGGTCAGCCCCATCGATAACAATAAAACCTTGATGATCGACCAATATACGTCCAATGTTGAACCGGGCAATCCGGAGTTTGTGGAGAATATCCAGACGCTCCAGGATGCATTTGCCCATTTCAAACCTTCGGTTGAGGTCGATTTTGTGGACGAAGAGGGCGGCTCTGTGAATGAGGTGTTGCATTTTAGTGAACTTCGCGATTTCGAAGCGCAGGGTGGTAAAGGTAGGTTGGTGGAGAATAGCCAGTTCCTTTCTGGTGTGAAGAAAAAGATAGACACCAGCAGTAAAATACGTAAAAGTATTGAGCAGAACCGCAAATTGAGGGATATCCTCAAGGACAGCACCGCGAAAGAGGAGTTGAAAGAGATGCTGCAGGCTATGTTGGATGAGTTGGAAAGTAATAATAAGTAATCGCTTAATAAATGATATAGAGTTATGGCAGAAACAGAAATGCAAAAAAGCAATATAGCTTCTCAAAATGCAGCCGGTGAGGCTAAACAGGCTCAGCAATCGGCTCAAGGGAAAGATCTCTCCCAACTGTTATCCGCATTTGGAGGTTTCAATGCCATTCGCGGGTTTATGCCGGATGCAGACAACCTGAATCCTGCTCGCAAAGCAGCCAAAGCCGTTTTCTTGTCAGATAAACGGTTCAAAGATAAACGGGAAAATCTGATTAACGATATTAAAGGATGGCTCGAAATCCTGAACGAAGGTCATGAAAGTGCTACGGAGTTTGTAGATGCTTGCAAAGCCAAAGAGGAGAAATACACCAAAGTGTTGAGCCAGGGTGTTACTGATGCACTTTTTGCAACGGCCAATTTGGAACGTTCATACCGGGCTTTGGATGGCTTTTTCAAAACCGCGAATACCGATAAAGTTAAGAATCTGCGTCTGATCAATGTTTATAAGGATGATATTGCAGATAGTGATTCCGGTTTTGCTCAGGAGGTTGATACGCTGTTGCGCAATGGTTTCGACCGGTTGAGCCTGAAAGATTGTTATAGTTTGCTGGTGGTTCCGGGTAATGTATTCCAGGATAAACCGACGCTGCTGCAATGGGCGAAAATCGCTTTCAAATATAAAGTCATGTTGATTACCGACCATGCTGACGAATATTCGTTCGACGATCTGTTCGCCAATACGGAAGGGTATCGGGATAGCGACATTGAGTTGCAGAATGTTATTATGACCGCCAACTGGTTGGTAGGCCGTGAATCTGAAAAACTCTCGGAAGACGAGAAAGATAGCCCGGCATTCTACATCTGCAGTTCGGGAGCATTGGCTGGTAAACTGTATGACGAGAGCGCCAATATGGCACAAGGTGCCGGCGGTAAAAAATACGGTACGCTGGATGGTGTTAAGGGTGTGAAATTGGATCTGTTGAAATCTGAGATCGCTGCTCTGATGGATAATCAGGTGATCCCGATGGTCTATTCAGAGGGACGTGTGATGGCTTTCAATAATACTACGCTCTACAATGGTGACAACACCGCGATGAAAGAGTATCCGATTGTCCGGGTCTTTGATTGGGTGAAGAAGGTGTTGATGAACTATGTGCATGAAGTGGCTTTGGAAAATTGGGATCCCTACAATTCTCCAAAGAACTTGAAGGCAAAGATTCAGGCTTTCTTGAATGACTATAAGGGTTATGGCAATTTGTTCCAAAATTATGAGATCAAAGAACCGACCCAAGATCCTGTAACCAAACGGATTACTTGTGACATCAGTCTGACTCCTTTCTATTCGGCTAAGAACTTTATTATCAAGGTTTCGGCTGACAAGAAAGATAAAGATGTCCAAATGGTATAGCAAAATAGTTGAGTACAATAAAAATGTAAAATTATGGCAAAGACACCGGTAAAATTAGAGATCGACGGCTATAAAGAGCGGGAAGTCCTGATGGTTAAGTACGAATTTGACCAGGCAACTGATGTAGAGGGCCAAATGTCAGGTATTCCCCGTGGTGGGAAAATCAATATCCGCGTGAAGGCTCTCAATGACGGTACACCTGATCTGTTGGCTTGGATGGTGGAACGTAATCTGCCCAAAAACGGCGTGATCACTTTCCTGGAGACCAAAACTGGAAAGAACATGAAAACCATCAAATTCACCAATGGCTATTGTGTGAATTTCGAGGAGAGATGGGAAGATAAGAAGGGCCATTTCGAAGAGATCGAAATCTCTTGCCAGAAGATCGAATTTGAGTCTGTTGTTTTTGAAAACGACTGGGCTTAAGGAAAACAACGGAGTGTATAATTTGAAATTAAAGAAATCCATATGGCTGAAAATATCACACCGGTACAATTATCGGTAAAAGGTTTCGAGTCCCGAGAGGTGATGATGATCGATTACGCCTTTTCACAGGCTACCGATCGTGAAGGACAGATTTCGGGTATTCCCCGTGGCGGACGGATCAATATTCGTGTCAAAGCCATGAACGACGGTAATAATCAATTGTTGCAGTGGATGCTTTCACCCAACGATCCTCGGGATATTAAAATTACCTTCTCCAATACCATTGACGGTTCTACGATGAAGGAGCTCGAAGGAATCGGTTGCTACTGCGTGCACTTCCTCGAAAAATGGGAGGATGGTGAAGAGCACTTCGAAGAGTTGCAGATCGTTTGCCAAGAGTTGAAGAACGGTCCGATCGACTTCCAGAATCCCTGGAAATAAGTTTTCGATACGTAGCCCGTGACGGGTTTACAGATTTGTCAGCTTTCCCCGGTAAACAGAATGGTTTGTTTATCGGGGAATCTCTCTGAACATGAATCAAACATTCCGTTATGTCTTTATCTGCACGTCTGTACATTGGGGATAACTCCTCCTCCAATTATACGAAAGAGTATCTGGTGACTCGATGCGAGGTGAAAGTGGCACGACATCATAATGCACCCGATTCAGCCCCTCGTTGTGATGAGGTGATCTTGTCGGTGGTTGCGCCAACCAAAGATGACCTGGATCTGTTCGAATGGTATATCGACCAGACGACTTTGTCCGGGAAAATTGTCGTGGATCTGACTAATCAATCAGCCCGCTATGACGTGACGGAACGAACATTCAAATTCGAAGATGCGAAATGTTTTTCTATCGCTGAACATTACGATATTGGTGAAACGAACCGACATCAGCTGAGGTTGGGCATTATGATGTCGGAACTGGAGATCGAAGAATGTCTGTTTTAAAACGGTCTGAATCGCAATTTTTTGATTTGTTATGAAAAGCATTTCCAATTATACGAAAGCGTCGCTTTTTCTCGAAGATATTACCGATCCAACCGTTACCGTAAAGAGAGAGCAAGGTTTTACGGTACAGCGTTTCGATTATGAGTGCTCGCGAAAGAGAAATACGTTCGGTCTCCCATACGGCCCTTCTTTGATGACGACCTTGCGCCTTACGATCAAATCTTTGCCGGACGGTCATCTGAAAAGTTTGTATAAACGTATGGCTGAAAATGATCCTGCACCTTTTTCCATTGTTTTCAATGCGACATTCAATAGAGACGAGGAGAGAGGCAATGTGTTGAGCGACTATGATAACGCTTTGGTGGTGATGGGGACCGTTTTGACGATCAATGAGATATATGGTGATACACCATCGACTGCCGGGGATTCGATCGACGTAGGAGCCTCACCAAACGAGCTGATGATGACCAACGTGGAGGTATTGTTGCAGTCGATTCAGTATATCGGAAGTAGTAACTATCGCAAAGAGTTGTATGTCAATTATTAAACGTTAGTTAAACTTATGGGGGAGTCCAGACAAACTATTGAAGCTAACACCTATCAGTTGGTTATCAAGAACCTCAATAATGGGGGCGATTCGAATAGCATTACTTTGATTTATGACAGTTCAATCGCGTCTCAGTCCAGTATTAACAATGCAACTCTGCCATTTAGTTGCACATTGAACGATTTTACGATTGAGAAAGAGATCTATCGACCTGGTAAACTCAGTTTTACCTTGTTGTTGGACTGGAAAGAGAACACGATTAATATAAAGACGATCTATACAGCATTCGAACATGGAATCCTCCAACTGACACAAGGGTCAGGCTCTGACGCATTCCATATTGCCGACAACTATTATATTTTTAATATACAGCTCGAACGGCCAAGATCTGGTACAAAGATGTATGCCCGATTCGAGGCATATAGTCCCGATAAGTTTTTAACACTGGACAAATATTGCAAAGCATATACGGGACAGAAATTCATATCGGATGTTTTTCTCAAGAAAGCGAATTGGCCAGATACCGTTGCTTTGTTTACGGGACAGACGGATATTGCCTCTTTAGTCTCGTTAAACCTTCAGTTCATGACTTTTGTCCGGAAGGAGACAGTTACGATTGACACACCTACGTCGGACTTTACTCCGACTTCATCAGAAAACAATCCCTCCTCTTCGTCGGGAAATAATGCGAACTCAACTACAAAAGAGATAGATGTCGTCTATGAGTTTATTCAGCCCTACCTGGTTCAATACAATGAGAGCTTTTTTGATTTCATTGTTCGCGTAACCAACCGTTGCGGAGAGTATTTCTTTTATGAGGGCAACAAATTTAACGTAGGTCTTAAGATTCCGCAAAATAACAGCGCACCTTCGGATGCCATTCAGATTGAGAACTACATCTCGATTAACTTTTCTCAGAGACAGAGCTCTGCATGGAATGATGGAACTTTCTCAGAGGTGCACCAGAGTTACACGGAGGGCAAAAAGTTGCTCTCGACTGAAAAGGCCTCCTTGAAGAGGGATTCCCATCAGGCTAACGACGATTTGTTGTACCCGATTCCTCCGAAAGATAAATACAGCAGTTGGAAAGATTATGCCCAATGGCCCGAAGCCTTTTGGATCAGTACAGTGGCAAGTGCCCTGAATGAAGCCAATTTGGCCGATATTCTGACTCAGATTGTGTATCAACCTGTTACTACTCGGATCAGCAGTCAACAATCTTCCGATTCGGCAAACGATGACTACAAGGATTCCTACTTCAAAGGCAACTATCTTGGAGAGAGGGTATATGACGAAAGCGGTTCCGGATCAGATCAAAATAGCACAGAAGATAAACCGAAAAGTGCGGATGAAGTAGATGACAAATATGGAGTCTATATGTTCAGCTCGACTCCGAACGGGAAAGATAACGTTGCGTATAGCCTGAAATTTTACGCCGATATTCAACAAGGGATTGAAAAAACGGAACAGTCTCGCATTCATGTTGTTCTGGAGAACTATTTTTACAAAATATCGTTAGGTAGTTTTATCCATTTCGGGGATGTCAATGACAGTTACATAGTCGTTAAAATTAACGGGAACGTCAAAGCGGCAACGGCAACCGAATCGGGTGAATATTTCGAATTCGAAGCTGTACCTTATCACGCTTCGGAGAAGAATTATCCTCCATCAGCACATGTCGCACCGATCTGTCTGTCTAATCCGCAACGGGCGCTCATTACTCATAATTCCGACCCGCTTAAATTAGGGCGTGTACGGGTGCGTTATCCGTGGCAAGGAGATTCTGACGATCCCTCTCCCTGGATTCGTATAGCCCAACCGATGGCCTCTAAAGATAGCGGATTCCGGTTCCTTCCCGAAAAAGGAGATGAGGCTATTATCAATTATGAAAACGGAAATATCGAGAAACCCTATGTGGAAGGTATGCTCTATTCCATGCAAAGGCCGCCCGCATTTGGTCTTAAGGGAAGTAGTACCCGTGTCTTTTCGTCTGTAAATGGGCACTCCATCATCTTTTCAGATCCGGGAGGCAGCACCAATCTGTTCAAACCCTTTTCGTCACTATGGGGAACATTGGGTACCTACATCCCGCAGTTGAAACAAGATATTGAGAAAGATAGTTTCCGAAAGGCGATGGGGGGAATCCAATTTACGGATAAGTATGGGCTTTATTCGATCTCCATGTCTTCCGAGAAGCGCACGATCTCCATTAATTCACCATTGGGCAAGGTGAATATCAATGCCTTTACCGGTATTACGATCAGTGCTCCTAACGGAAATGTGAAAATCGTCGGTAAGAATGTCGATATTGTGGCGGGCAATAACCTGACACTCACTTCGGGAAAGAACCGAGATTTTCTCCCGAAATCGCCAGGCGATTTGGGAATGAAGGTGGTTGAAAATGTAATCGGCAAGTTTACTCTGATCGATTTTGCGACGGTCCGTACGGTCATGGAGACCTTCTTGCGTCCTATTGCAGGCACGTTGCGGCTCTCGTCGAAGCGCTATTTGTGTATTGAGGCCGGTAAGGGATCTACCCAAATTATTGGACGAAAAACAGTGCAAAACTTCGAATTGAAAAAGAGTTTTAATCCGTTCAATATCAAAGATTCCATTATGGGGAATTTTACGATCAATGCTCATAGTCGGGCTAATACGATTTTTACCTCGAATATCCCGGCAACTTTGTCAGCATTGCATCAGGCTATCACAGATCTTTTTAATGACTATCAAAACAAATGTATTAATATATTGACAGCATGTGCTGTTTATGATAATGCATGCAGTAGTCTGCAAACTTTGACAGTCGATCTTGCAGATTATTTGACTGACACATCGATCCCTGAGGCAAAGGCCGTATTTAGAAAGGTGCAAAATCAAGAGGCTCTTCAGCCTGTTGAGATGAAAGACGATTTGCCGGATGATGCTTTGCCTCAAACGGTTACTACGATAAGAGATACGGTTCAAGTGATTAATGCAGCTGCCACACGATTGGAAACATTGCGTTATGATGAGAACGATATGTTGAACAATCGTCTCCAAAATACCATTGTGGAATCAGATGCTACTTTGACTGATCTGGTGCATGATCTGTGTGCTCCGGTAGTGCCTGAAAAAGCCGTCGATAAGAATGTCACGGCTGATGCGGTGGCGAGAATGCTAGCAGATAAGTCGATATTCCGTCACATCATGTGGCAGGCATTGAATTATCTGGTTGAGCATCAAAAGACAGAAGAGGGCGCAAATTATTCTGAAGGGATTAAGAAAAGCGGTATAGGAAGTGTCTCCTCATATAGTGATGACCAGGCATGGGTCAAGAGTGTTAACGGCATATCAAAAGAGAGCGCTGCAGGTAGTATCGCAAAGAAACTGGTGAAAGAATTTGTCGGAGTCGACAAGTTGGATGGTATCATGGATCAATATCTCTGGGATACGACAGATCATGGTAAGGTTTTGCTCTCAGATGTAAAAGGAAAGACTTTGCATATCGATCAAGGGGCATGGGCTACTTACATGGAGTCTCGTCAAGGGGTTGATGATATAGATCATGTGATTGCCCAAATCAAAGCTACTCTCCATCTGTTGGATTAATGGATAGAATAAATTGAAAGAAAACGACTGTCAATGAAAATTTTAGCAGCACAATTTGCCAATTGGCAAGCCGCATTGGATGATTTCCAGAAAAGTGTTGAAAAAGATCTGGAAGAGATCCGCCGTTGTAAGCGCGAAGTAAGACAGATGAAATTCGACCTGATCGACCAACTGGGGAAGGGACGCTATATCCGCGATGAACATCGGGTAATCATCTCGGCGCCGGAGATTATTATTGGCAATGTGGATCGCAGCGGCGTGTTGTGCGGGAACTATTCCAAAGTGATTATCCGGGGCAATGAGATTGGATTGGATGGCGTAGGACTCGATGCAACCAGTACGGGCAGTATTGTCAGTCGTGCTTCCAGTATTCAGCAGATCGCAGTCGATCCCGGTATTGACGGCGAGGAACGGGTTGTGAAAGGGACCTCTGAAATTATTTCTCAGGCCCGCAATGTGGTGATTCGGGGGGAGAAATCGATGGATTACTTTACCAGTCAAAACCTTGCCGGACTTGATGGCGGTATTGTTCTTTCGACCGATGGCCAAATTCGTGTGGATGCAACTTTGTCCAATGAGGCTCTGCAGGAGGCCTTGAATAAAGAGGAGAAGAATCTGACCAGTCAGGTCGGTGAACTGAAAAAGCAGGTCAGTCAAGCCAAATCCGATGCCTCGTCCTTTATCTCGAAGATGAACGATTTGGTGGCTAAAGATGTTATGAATCTTGATGAAACCACCACGCGGACCAACTTTGTGGATATCGAAGAACTGCACGATGAGTTCCAGCAGGTTGCTTCGGCGTTGTATAATGCAATGTCCGGTTATTTCAATTCGCTGTCCCGGCTGGCGGAATTCAACCGTCAATTAAACAGCCTCAAAAAACAAAAGGAGGCGGCTTCCAAACGGAAATCGACTTTCAAAGATAAGACGACCGGTACCTCTGTATCCATTCGTTCGGAGAATATCAATTTGATCTCTATGGATGGAGACGGGCGTATGCGTACCAATAAAGGGGCTGGAATCGCCGTGGCGGGAAAACAGGTCAGCATCTCGTCCTATGGCGATGACAGTGCGTTGATCAAGGATAGCGAAATATCCATTGCTTCGCAGCAAGTAGAGATCAATACGGCCAACCCCAAAGTGTCCGGTAAGAATAAAGAGTTCCCGGCAGATGGTCAGGTACGGGTGGTGTCGAAGGATATTCAGTTCGAGGCGGTCGATTACGAATCAAAAGATGGCAAAATCCAGGAGAAGAGCCTGACCAAAGAGGGAGCCTTTACGGTGCGTGCCGAAAAGATAGGTTTCAGTGCTACCGATACCGAAGGTAAAGCTATCGGTTCTGTTGCAGCCAATGCGAAAAAGGTCGAGGTTAAGGCGATGGATGTCGATAAGGAAAAACGTACCGATAAATCATTGGCAGCAGGGAGTGCTTTGTTGCTGTTGGCAGAACAGGTTTATGCCGGTTCGAAAGATAAGAAGACCAAGAGCAAATCATTCCAGGTGGCATCAGACAAGGTGGGTGTCTTTGGCGATACAACCGTTGAGTTACAGCAGGATGGCAAAGCAGTCGTACAGCTGAGTGGTGGTGATGCCTCGATGTCGGGTAGTAAAACAACCTTGTATGGAGAGATGACCTCTCAGGGTAAGACGACCTTCAAGTCCGATGTGACAGCCGGTACAGTCGATGTGAAGAATTTGAAAGTGGATTCTTCGTTTAAAACACCTTATACGACTGAGGGTATTTCAGTTCCCGGTGCTCCATCTACCGCCAAATTGAGTGCGAAACTGAGTGAAGAAGAGATGAAATCTGAAAAATAATAACGGGATATTATGGCTAAGTATGTTTGCATGGGGGCTATGTTGAAATGTACATTCGGGCAGATCCCCTCGACTTTGATGGTGACCAATCCGTTGCGGCCGATGATTCAGAATAAGCCGAAAGCGACCATTATGGATTTTGCACCGATGGTCAATGTGATGCCTTTCGGCATGTGCACCACGTTGAGTAATCCGATGGTTGCTTCAGCAACGGCGGCAGCTATGGGAACTTTGACACCGATGCCCTGTATCCCGGTTCCGATAGGGCCGTGGGCTCCTGGAGGGAAACAGCTGATTACCAATATGCCGGCACTCCTTGATAACTGTAAGTTGATGTGTGCTTACGGGGGAAGTATCTCCATCAATATGCCGGGACATACCTGCAATTCAGAAGGGAAATAAACAGAGCGATCGGTTGCGTAATGTTTATGGTCTGGAGGCTCAGGAGAAGGAATGGTATGCTTTCTGTGCCCAAACGCCCCCCTTTGTGGATATTTGGGTGCTTACAGGAATTGCACTTTATCAAAGAAATCTTGCAATTCATTTGAACATCCGTATTATGCAAGATTTGTAAATGGGCTGATGTTTGTTTAGATCGGCGAAGTGATTACACAAAACAAGCGGGACAAACAGTCCCGCTTGTTTTGTGTAGTTTATGCATGTCTTTAAAATGTGTGGATTACTTTATCGTTTTTTCATTGCTGTTAATAATTTTCAGAGTTTTGTGACTTCTTAATCGTTATATGGAGGGTGATCCTATTACCTCTTGTATCGGGAAACGTGAGGATATCTTGCTGTGTATCTCAAAATTCTGAAAATGAAATCTGTAAGCTAATTTTTTAATGCGATGCGAGGGGAAAATTTGGTGAGCAGCGCATAAAAAAGTATTCCGGTGCAAATTTTGTTATTGCCGAAGTGAATTCTTGCTACCGTTACTCCTCTTCAGTAGCCCAGGCGTCCATGCTCATCTGTTTGCCTGCATCTTGACCCCGTGCAGCCTGTTTCTCTTGCTCCGCACTCTCTTTTTCGCTCTCTGCTTGCAAATATTTCTGATAAGCCTCCTCAAGTTGTGTCTCCTTTTCGTCACGATAGTTCTTACAGATGTCTACATGATTGTCGTGCAGTTTTTTGAGCTCATCTTTCGCTTCATCCAGCTCCTCGGGCTTCGCGTTAATCAACAGTTTGCCGATTTTGGCCGTGTATGCCGCATTGACCGTGTCGAGTTGTGACATGGTCTCTTCATAGACCGTTTTGACATAATCCATGCCTGCATCCCGACGATCCTTGTTTACAGCCGGCATGGTGCATAGCACATATTTTTCTTCTTCATCCGAATCCTGCCCTTCGGAATGAGAAGAGGCTCCATCCGAATCCTCGTTTTCCTCATTGAGCGGTTTTTGCTCGATCTTGTAATCCGGGTGAACTTTCCCTACAGCTTTGCAAATCGGGAAAAGATAGCTTTGATCTTTGGGAATCAAGGCAAATTGCGTCTCTTCAGGAACGGCAACATCAGCAACATCCTCCAGATTCAAGGGGGTGTTGTCGATCTCCACCTCAACCGCAAGCAGTGCTGCCGGTTCAGCCACGACACTGAAATGGATGAATTGATAATTCATATATACGGCATAACCGCTCATTTTCTGTTGAGCCTCCCGCAATAAGTTATACACGCTTCTCATAATGTAATGTCCAAGTTTAAGTGTTGCTGAACTGCCTTTATTTCAATTTTAAATTTACATTCACAATGTCATTGCCTTTCAGTTGGACTACAGTCTCAGCGGTTTTGCGGCCTTTGACCAAACGGACACGGTAGGATCGATCGACAGGTAAGTCCTTTAGTACGCGAGGGGTGGTCCCGACCGCGACTCCGTTCAGAAAAATCGTGGCATCCACTTCGTTACACGAAATATTCAGTAGCCCATAATCCGCCATAGGGGAGGTTAGATCCCATTCGGCGGCAGTCCCTTCTTCTACCCAAAAGTATCGGGTTCGAGATTCCAAACCATCCTTTTTCGAACTGACGGCATAAAACCCGGGAGACAACAAACCCTGCCATCCCCCTTGTCCAACCCTTTCACGATTGAGCCAAATTTCGGTCTCGGCATCGATTGCCGTGATGTGGATATTGGATAATTTCTGGTTAGAGTCAGATCGTGTGTAGGTTATATGGTCATCTGTGCCGTTTGTATTGAGGGTCGCATCTGGGGTAGCCAATGTGGTGCCTGACAATATGAGCCCGATTCCGGGTTGTGTCTCAGCTTGTCGGAGCGGCTGCATCGTTACGGTGTGCAGGTCGATCACTTTTCGTTCAGCGTTTGTTATCTCTATAAACTGATCGTAATAGATCCAGTCCATGCGGCTGATTGTTAAACGATAACTGCCTGGCGACAGCCGTCCCGTTTCTACCTTTTGAGTACCGATTAATTTGCCGTCTAACCAAATTTGTGCATCCAAAAAAGGCGTTTCTACAGTCAGATAGGCATAATATGGCACTAAAGTGACGTTTTTTTCAAATCGTGCGGAGTCATTCAGTTCGATCGTGTCAGACCATGTTTGGTAGAATGGGGACTCGATGCGGCAACTGTGTGTGCCGATGGGTAGATAGAGAGATAAACTTCCCTCCTGAATCGGGTGTATCAGACTATCAACATAGACGATTGCATGGGCAGGATTGACGGTAAATACAGCCCACTGTTTCTCTTGTTGGTACTCTTTGGTCAGGCTTTCCGTGTGAAGATAGGCATGGTAGTGTTTTTTCTTTCTCAGCTCTTTCCCCGGAATTTTCCAAGTGAGTTGCCCGTATTCTGGATGTTTAACGGTCAGATGTTCTGTTCGGTCGGGTAGTGTTAATGTGATGCATCCTTCACCCTCGGTAAATGGAATGGCAGCATCACCGATAAAAAACTGAAATCCCTTTTCATTCGTATAAAAATCAAACAGGGCGTGTTGTTTATCGGTTGCAAAAGGCGCTTTCCCCAACAAAGGCTTTTTGTCTCGGGCAAATTCCTCTATGCGCATCTGTTGTGCCATCGAGGGAAGGAAAAGCACGCATAATAGAATGGTCCACAAATATTTCATTCGTGCAGGCAGGGTGAAAATCATCGTATTACAAACATACGAAAATTCATTGGAAAATGGGGACAATCCTTTGTATTGAGAGGTAATTTCATATCGAGTTGCTGAACGTACGGGGTTTTGAGGTGGAAAATGCGTGTTTGGAGTGTGTCTAAATTCGCAAAGTGTTGTCTGTGTGATTTTTTGTTCTTGATCATGGAGGAGTGTAGTAGGTATTTTTCGGAATAATTATTACTTTTAAACGGCGAAATAGGAGATGACGATTTTTGTATGGAAAACGAGAGCACAATTCCGGTTATAGCTCCAGCATGGGGCGAGGAGGTGCTGTCGCAACTCTCCTGGTTCAAACTCGACCGATTGAAACAGGCTAATGTTATGGTGGTCGGGTGTGGAGCGTTAGGTAATGAGGTTCTTAAAAATTTGGTGCTGTTCGGTGTCGGACATTTGGTAATCGTTGATTTCGATGTTGTTGAATCTACCAATTTGACCCGGTCTGTCCTGTTTCGGAGAGAAGATGCCGAGACGGGGCGCCCTAAAGTTTTGGTGGCGGCCGATCGGTTGCGGGAGATCAACCCTTCTGTCCATATTCTGCCGTTGCAGGGCGATATTTGTCACGATATCGGGTTGGGATTGTTGCGCCAAATGGATGTGGTCGTTGGGTGCGTCGATAACCGTTGGGCTCGCTATTGCTTGAACCGCCTTTGTATGCGTGCCGGTGTCCCTTGGGTCGATGGCGGTATCGATGGACTCGAAGGAACGGCACGGGTGTTTATGCCGGGTAAAAATTGCTATGCCTGCAATTTGGGTCCCGAAGCGCTGAAGGATCTCTCGTATCGGATCTCCTGCTCTACTGCAATCAGACGCAACGAGCAAGCTGGCAGGGTGCCGACAACACCTGTAATTGCCTCGATTATTGGGGCGGTTGAGGCGCAAGAGGCGGTCAAACTGTTGCATTCGGAAGAGCTTGCTCGTGGTGAGTTGACCTCGTTATGTGGCAAAATGTTTTATTACGAGGGGCAGCATTTGGCAGCGAGAGTGGTGGATTTTACTGCATACGATGAGGATTGTCCGGTTCATGAACAGTGGTTCCCTGTGGAAAGTGTGGAGATAACCACGGATTGGCGAGTGGACCGTGCTTTGGATTATCTGTCTAAACGATTGAATTGTAAAGAGGTCGAAATTCAGCTGCGGGATCACGGATTTGTGGATTATCTCGTTATTCGCCGGGATGAACGTCAGATACAGGTGATGCAACCGGACTATCAGATCGAGCAGTTTGTGGAGCAGGAGTCAGCTTTGCAATATCTGCCGTTTCATGCCATGTATCAACATGACATCAAGCAACTCAACACGCAGTTTCCCTATCCGGAATTGACACTGAAACAGGTGGGTGTTGCTGCTTGGGATATGCTGCAGGTGACGACAGAACAGGGAACGTATTATGTGGAAATGGCCGATGAGTGCGGCTATGGGCAATTTTTATTTCAAGGCCGAAAGGCATGACGATGAACGAACAAGATCTGTATCATATCAGTGCGGAGTCTCTGCTGAACTATCTCTATCCGGACGACATTGATCGGTGGGGGGTAGATTGTGCAGGTACCTTTTATCGGAATTACAGTCCGGATGTACTGAACCTGGATGAAGACAATCGGACTGTACGGTTGTCTCGTGACAGCTTTTTGAGGTTGTTGCCCCAAGGGATAATTGCTAAGGATAATGCGCTGAAAGGTAAAGATTTTGAACAGAAATACGAGCAATTCAAAAAAGAGGAGGAGCTTTTGCTGGATCTGTTCAGACCGGTCGATACCTTGGCTTTCAGGTCTCGGCTGCATATTGAAAAACAGGCGACACAGCTGTTACAGGAGCGGTTGACCTTTGTGCTGAAACGCTATTTCGATGTTGATCTGGATGAAACCACCAACCCCTATATCCGTCAGACGGCTCCCCTTTTGCTGCATGTTAGCCAGTTGAGAGCAGATTTCGGGTTTATTCGCGATCTGTTGGAACAGCTGTTCGACTGTGATGTGGAGATGAAAACCGGACGATATGCCTGGGAAGAGGGGGCACAATATGCCCAACCTGCCGTGGAATATCGGTTGATCATTCCCCGGTTGACGAGAGAAGCGTATGACGAATTGAATCAGCAAATCGAACCTTTTCGGGAATTCCTTTGCGAATGGTTTATTCCTTTCGATACAAAATGCACTATTCTGATTAAAGATTGCAATCAGCCCTTTGTGCTTGGTGAAGGCATGATGTTGAATTACAATACAGTATTTCCCGAAAGTTTGTCGATCCAAAATGTGGACAGTAAGTAGAAGCGTATTATGAATATCAATTCAAGAATAGACTGGGAAGCCGGTATGGAGATCTCTGCCCAGACCTTTGTCGAACTGGATGCGAATCTGGCCCGAAGAGAGCAGGTAGCCAGCCGGGCTGTCAATGGAAACCAGTTTGGCCTTATCCCTTTTACGGAATTCGATAATCGGGGAGGGTTTGTCCGTAATAAACTGGAGATTGAACGGCTGGTGTGCATGGCGCTTCTACCTTCCGGAAAGATCCTGCATATTGACGAAAAGGTGGTAGTCTCCGTCCCCCTGGTATATGGCGATGAGTATTATCTGGCTTGTGGCTTCGGAGAGAAGGAGGTGGAATTCGACATCAAGAGTGTACCGTTTGTTCGTCCGGAATATACTTATGGTATTTATACGCTGGATGAACTGAAGGGGACAGACCTTTTCCCGGTGATGAAATTCAAGGTCAATGATGGAGTCTTTGTCATTGATGAATCGTACATTCCGCCTTGCCTTCACCTCTCTTCAAACAGTCGGTTCGATACCTATTTGGAGCAGTTGTCGGAGAAGGTGGGGCTATTGGCTGAACATCCGAATTTGGAATCGGGTGAAGGCAAAAGGGCATTTCAACGCTATGCGTACTTGCTGAAAGGTTATGATACGAAAAACCGCACCAGCCAGTTTGTGCAGTTAACCCATGAAATAGCTCAGGCTATTGACTACTATATTGTTACTCCCAATACCGAGACTCCGATCGTACTTCAAAACTACTCGGAGTATGATATTGTCAATTGGCTGGAGTGGTTAACGGAATATCTGCATAGTGCCGCAACCATTTTGGATAAAGTCGTTTTGGAGGATCACTCCATCGATTTTGATGAGCTGAAGGCACAGGTCAAAGCCGAATTATACGAACGGTTGTATCCTGAGCTGTATGAACGGTTAAGTGAAGAGCTGAAAAACAAACTTTATGCGGAGATTACCGAGGAGTTGACCGCTAAATTGACCGACTACCTCAATCATCAATTCAAGAATGAATTGCATGATCTGCTGGCTGGAGAGTTGTCAGACGAACTCTCGGAGAAACTGTACGAGAGCCTGTATGACAGTTTGTATAAGGCGTTGTATGTCCCGATTGAGAAGGAGGAACAAGAGGAGTTTATGCCATTAATTTAGTGTCATGAGTATTTTGTTACCCTTGCAAGTGGCGGCAGGGAACGTAGCCCGCGCCCCGAAATTGAAAATGGCTGTCGATGCGTTTCTCGACCTGTTGTTGACCACAGCATGTCGGAGTTGTGTCGCAGATCCTCAATTCGGATTTGTGTTTAATAATCTGAAATTTGAGATTTTCAATGAAAATGAAGGGGTGATTTATAACTCGGCAGGCGACGGAGTTGACTCGGACATGTATAATAAAAAAGTTTCGGGAACCTCGAAAAGCATTAACACCTTTGCGACGGAACTGAAACGAGCTATTGATCAGTACGAAAAACGGTTGTCCGGGGTTTCGGTGACGATGTCGTACCTGAAAAATGCAAAGAAGGTGCAGATCAATATTGAGGGCACTTTGACCGAAACCAACGAGGCGTATCGATATACAACCAGTATAGATATTTGGAGTTAACGTTGTCGGTGTCGTTCTGTCTGAAGTAAAACGAAACAAGGAATGAAACAGACCATCTTTACAACGCGTCAAAGAGCGGAAGAGATCATAAAAGAGGCCGTTACCATTTGGGAGCATAGCAATAACGGTGAACATCTGGAGGGACTGGATCGTGATCCGGTACTCGCCCTGTTCATGACGGCTCTTGCCTATCAAGCGAACGAGATCGATAATGAAATCGAACAGCTCAGGGCTGATATTCTCAATGAATTTGCGCGGATGCTCATCCCTTATGAGCGAATCCATGCCCTGCCTGCAACCGCCGTGGTCGAGGTTTCGATGGAAAATAGCGTGCCGTCACAAATTTTGGATCACCGGACAAATTTTAGTTTGGCGGGAAGCTCTTTCTCATTTATTCCCTTGCTCAAGACGACCGTTTTTAATGGCGGTGTCTCATCCGTTGTCAGATTGGACGCCCGTAGATGGAAAGTGGGTTTACAGTTCAAAGAGCCGATCAGTAACCTGTCGGGTTGGACTTTCATGATTGGGAATACACATTTCCAGGATCTGAAAGTTTTTGTCAACGGACATCCGTTACCTCTTATAAAACCGTGGGATTATGCAGATCTGCCGTTGAGTGGTTGTTTCTCGTTGGGCAATATGATTTATAGCCAGTCTCCGGTCTTTCAGTCCCGCCATCTCTGGTTTGATCTGTTTGCCAAACAGAATGTAAGACTCTTTAGTGTCGATACGTACAAATCGATTCTACCTTATCCGGTCGATAAGGTGGAACTGGTGTTTGAATTTTTTGGAATTGACGATTCGTTCCTGTTTGATAAGGAGCAGTTGCTGCTAAATTGTACGGTTCTACTTAATGCGGAGTTACGATCTGCCACCCTTTCATCCAATACCCCTATGGTTCGTTTGACTGGTGGCGAGAAAAGTGCCGATCGGTGGCAATTCCTCCATTTGATTCGCCCGTCTGTGTCTCAACTGTTTAAAGACGAACCGATTGAAATCCGAAAGATCGCAACTGATCGGTTCAATGCGGAACGGTTGGTTAAATTGTCCACTACGCTGATCAGTAGGTTTTCGTCTGATTATTATGCGTTTCAACAGATTGAATCGCTTCGTGACGGAGCCTTCATGGATCAATTTTATACGGTGTTGAAGAAGATGTCCGAGGGGGTTGCCAAAGCTTCGAAAACGACGACTCCCGGATTGTATCTGATGCTGAAGAATTCACGTGGCTTCCATCCCAAAGAGGCAAGTTTGAATATCGACTATTTGATTACCAACGGAAGCGCCGTTAATACAGTGTTAAATGGCAAGAGTCAATTCAGTGTGGCAACGGGTACCCATATCGGCAGTGTTAAGTTGGTAGCAGAGCCTATGCCCGGATCGGATGAGTTGCAAAGTGTCGATGCGGAAAATAGTTTGGCCCGTTACTATATGGTGACAAACGATCGGATTGTGACACCGGCAGACATTAAGATGTTGTGCTATAATGAACTGGCAACCCGATTCGGCATTACGATCGATATGATCTCCAAAATACGGGTGCGCAATGTGCAGCATACCGAACGTGGCCATTGTGGATTCGAGATACAGGTGTATATTACGCTGAAGGATAATCCGTACATTCGACGCAGTTTTCAAGAGAAGATAGCGATGACGGAGTTGGTTTTGCAAAAGATGATCGAGGTGAGAAGTGCCAATGTATTTCCTGTGCAGGTCAACATCGAGATTGTTTAACCAAATGTCAGATTGAGATAAATAGTTTTTAGGTTCCCATAAAACCGTGACTTATGGAAGATTTCTTTTTGGACATTGTATATAAAGATAAAAAGGTCAGGTTTCGTATCATTAACCCGCATGCACCGTTAAGTACGCTGATGAACAATCTGCGGCATGCTATCGGTAAAGATGGTCGGTTGATTTTTGATTTTCCATCAATCGATCAGACCGGTGCTCCGTTAGATTATTTTTTTGGTAAAGAGGATCCGACAACCAATGAGGTGCGGGTACTCAGACCGAGAATAGGAAAGACGGATCAGACATTGGCTGATTATAACGTGAACAACGGGGATACGGTCTTTCTTATTCCGGATCCATTCCCGGGATAATCGATACGTAGATGACCATGCAAAGTATACAAATGGAGCCGCAGGATTTTGCCCATCTTCAACTGACAGGGCGTAATCGGCGGTTGCTCCATGAGTGGAGCGAACTGAAACGTTCTTTCGAACATCGGAGCGGAATAGAATACCGGATACTTAAGTGCAATGTACAGGGTTTGCCGATAGCCTATTTGATCACCTATCACATTCATTCCATCTGCAGTGTGGAACGAATTGAACAGCTTAACGAGCCAGGTGTATCGAATCCGCCTATTTTCGCATCGCTATTTCAAATGCGCATCGATCTGCCGGTCAATTATCCCTGTATTGATGCTCCGGCAGAGTTTCGCTTTTTGACCTGCGATGCGGAAGGACAACCCATTCCCCATCCGTGGCATCCGAATATTCGCTATTTTGGCGAGTTCGCAGGACGGGTCTGTTTGAATGCGCCTGACACCTATTCCGGGTTGGCGTGGAGTGTGGAGCGTATTGCGCACTATTTGAGTTATGACCGTTATCATGCCATTCAGGAACCTCCCTATCCGGAGGATTTTAAAGTGGCAGAGTGGGTTGTCAAACAGGGAGAACCCAACCGGTGGGTCTTTTTTGATCAACCGAATTTGGCTGTGCCTAAGATGTAGTTGATCCTGACGGAGAAAAACTGCTAAGAGTTTGAAATCGTGTTTAATATTTGAAATATACGATATGAATCTATGGAGTAAGGTTATTTGTACGCTTCTTTTGCTATGCTTCTACGGAACCTTGCAGGCGCAAGGTGTCAAACAGGTAGAGGTATCGGCGGAGACTCCTTACGTGGATCACATTTCGCTATTGCCGGGAAGTTCAGATATGGATCTTCTGGTGAAAATCGCTTTTGATGAGCCTGAAAACAAATTGACTGTCAGTCTGATTTCTTATCGGAAACTGTTCGTTTTTCAAACCAATGCACGTTATTCACAGGTGGTAAAAGGATCGCGTCTGCGCCCCGACAGATTACCCTATGTGGTTGCTTCGGATGCGCGGGTTCGTTATGCTATGGGGAAGGCGTTGCGCAAATCGATCAAACCCGAACGCAAACATATTTTCAGTCGGTGGATCGAATATGAAGGGCTGCAACCCCAACCGACCGATTACAAAATGGTGAACGACTATATTGAGCAATCTTTCGATATTCTGCGTCAAGAGACCAATGTGTCGATCATGTTGCGAGATATTTTGGTGATGAGCGAACCGGTCTCCAGCAAGAAACCCGAATATGAACTCTTCTATCAGACTGATCTGAATCGGAGGTATAATATTGAGATCAAACGGGATCCCTGTTTTGGAAAGGAGGAGCAGTTGCAGGCTTCGGCAGCCCAGGTGGAGAGTATTCGGGCCAGTTTCGATGCATTTGACCAGCAGTTTGGCAAAACCTCCAGTTTCAATACGCCCGGCAGCGAGAAGATCTTTGCGCAGATGAAATCGTTGTTGTTGGAGCAGTTCCCCAGGAAAGAGGAGACCAGTACATGTCCGGATATTCAGGCCAACATTGATCTGTACAATCGTTATGTGGATTCAATTGAACGAATGGAGTGCAAGTATGTTGTCGAAACCCGGATCAAAACACGAGCTAAAGCCGCTTCGCTTGGTTTGAGTGCCGATTACATCCTGACCATGGCCAGACGGATCGATAATAATGTCAATCGATGGTTGCTCTCTTCAGATATGATGGAGCGTAAAGACCTGGTTACGGCGTGCAATCAGATTATCGATCAGATTCGCTCGCAGGTTAAACGTGCTTCGGTTGTTACATCGAGTCAGCAATCTGCAATCAGTGTCTTTAACGAGGCAGCCAATTATTTTCACAGAACCTGTGTAAAAAAGTAGTTTCGTATGGGCAAGTGGAGTCAACGGTGGAGATGCATTGGGGCGGTCGCTGTGAGTGTGATCGGGTTGTGCTCGGAGATGCGGGGACAGGAGCCGGCAGCTCAGACAAATTCGAAGCAGGAACAACTGATCGATGAGATGCAGAGATTGGAGATCGAGAGCCGGATGCTCTATTTTTATGATCAGCTCCATACGCTGTCATCCACTCTTTCGCAACGTACGCCAGATGGGTTGGTGGAGGCCAATCAACAGATAACAACCATCGATACCAAATGGAACGCTTATTATCAGGCGAGACAGAATGTAATTGCAGACGATGACTCGTTATTGCAGATTGTTGCCGATTACCAATTGGTGAAGCAGGCGCTAATCGATACGATTGCTTCCAAACAGCATTTTTTTGAGGCTCAGAAAAATTTTGCGGATGCAGAGAAGTTCTGCATGTCTCAAGACAGCCTCTATCAGGAACTGGATAAAAAGGCCATGGAGTATTCCTTAGTGAAAACGACTGCTCCACAGCTTGAACAGCTTAAGGGACAGGAACAATCGGTGTTTGCCGAGCTTCAGCAGCAATATGAAACGGCGAAGAGTTTGTCGCAAGAGTTTCCGGCGTTTCAACCCCGATTTCAACAAATTGAAGAGAAATATATCGACCTGAAAAATCAGTCGGAGAAGATTCAGGCTCTGGAATACAAGCCGTGGATTCAGCGCGTGAAGGATTATTTGTATAGTTTCGCAGCAGTTGCGATGATTTTGATGTTCATCAATATGGTGCAGGCCAAAATCAAAGCACTGAAACAGGCTCGGGAAAATGCAAAGAAATTGCGTGAAGCGCTCAATAACGAAGAGGATGATTATCCGACCATTTGATGAATTTGTAATCTGCTAACAATCTGTTAAGATGAACAGCCGCAGTATATCGTTCGTTTTCATGCTGGTGCTTATTCTGTCCGGATGCACCAACATGACACCGCACAGTGAACCCTATAAAGAGGATGTTAAGATCAATGTCCTGAGTGTCGACTTTGATTCCGATTACAAATGCTTTTATGCGAACGTCCAGATGAATGACAGTATCACGGGACTTCTGTTGAATCATGATACGACCATTCATTTCCAGACTCACGAGTTTGTGAAAAATCTCTATGATCCGAAAAGCCAACCTCGGTTGAAAAGTTACGAGAACCTGAAGATACAGGGACTTGCCAAATTGAATCTGAATATTTTGATTTTAGCCGATCTGACATTGGATTCGGCCGAAGTCGCCGAGCAACAGCGTGTAGTCCGGAATTTGAAAAATCTGTTTGTTTTCAATCACCTGCACATCGCCTTTATGAAAGGCCGTAAAGTGACTGAAACGATGGAGGTGACCGATTATGTGCTGGATAACTATTTTAAAGCAGTCCCGGAACGAAAATACCTGTATCGTTCGATTTTGTCGAAGATTGATGAATTGGAGAAGGGACCGGTAGCCTTTCCGAAAGCAGCACCGACGGATACGCTCGAGCGGGGAACGGTGCCTGGCCAGAATGTCTTGATCGTCTTCTCGGATGGGAAAGTATATGATAATAATCGTCCGTTGGATCCGGATTATTTTTCTTTACAGCATAAACTCTCCCGACGAGGAAATACTTTGGAAGGATTGCCCATCTTTTATGTCAATTTGAATCATACGGATGTCGCTACTCCCCAAACGGTATCTGCAGGGGAAGAGGAAACCGATGAAGAGTCCCAAAATTTCTTGACCGCATTGTGTCAGAAAACTGGAGGCAAGTACCTGGATGTACTCAACCAGAATCAGATTCTAAATGATATTTTGAGTCAGTTTAATAAAGAGCATGCCGATTATCGGTTTACGTTTGTTAACCCTGATCTCAAAATATACCGGGGAATGGAGCGCAAATTGCAGATCGATTGTTATCAACGGGATAGTTTGATCGCTTCGGATTATATCGACTACAATGCAGGCAGTGTCTATAATCCGATTATTGTCAATGGCCTTACGACTTTTCAAGTTATTATGCAGGGAACGTTGTTGGGATTGTTGACGATCTTTTGGATCTATCTGTTTTTCCAGTTCATTCTACCGGCTATCCGATACATCATTTTCAAACGCAAGTATGTCACCCAATACACCAATAAAAATATGACTTACAATGGGGTATTGGTTGATCAATCCTGCTATTTCTGTAAGGCTCCGTTTGTCGAGGGAGACTCGATTGTTGTCAAATGCCAGCATGTCATGCATGAATCCTGCTGGGATGAAAACGAATACAAATGTCCGGAGTATGGCCGCAATTGTAAAACCGGAAGCCACTATTACAATCGCCACAGTCTGTTTGACCCGCGGAATGCTTCGTTCTATCTGTCGTGGATTTTGGCCGGTGCGTTTGCCGGATTGATCGCCTGGATCAGTTTTACGGCCAATGCCCATAACAATGAAGGCCTCTCCTTGGTGAAGCTGATCCATGTGATTTTTGATTTGGATCAAAATTCGACGCAAACAGGTGTGTTGATGGAAGAGTATGGCAACCACCTCTTTTATCTGCCCTTCTATGGAATGAATATCGGCTTCTTCCTGACCCTGTCCCTGAGTTTGTTGACAGGACATGGACGCTGGTGGTGGAAACGATCGTTGTTCGTGGCCGTGAAATCGCTTGTCGGAGGCGTGTGTGGCTATCTGTCGTTCTTTATCGGTTGCGTGATCTCGATTTCACTGAACTTTAAGGATAACTCTTTCCTGATTGATTGGATCCCATGGATGCTTAGTGGTTTTATGATCGCATTCATTGTCGCGTATGGAACCGACATCAAACTCAAGAAAGCGCTGATCGGTGCTGCGATTTCAATCGTATTTGGTTTGGGATCCATGTATTTGTGGTCGTTTGCATTCAGTATGCAAATCGATACGCGTGAGTTCTTGTTGTTGAGCTACATGATTTACTGTATCGGATTTGCAGTCAGTGTCGCAGCGACCAGCCCCAAATCAGAGCGTTATTTCTTGCGGGTCGAGGGCCCAATCAAGGAGATGGACGTGGCTATTTATAAATGGATGAATGCCTCCATTCTCTCTAAACGGGTCACGATCGGTAAGTCGGTCAATTGTGATTTGCAGATGTCGTGGGATATTACCAGTCCAATCGCTCCTGAACAGGCTGAGGTCAGAATGATTAACGGTTATCTCTATCTGTTTGCGTTAGAGGATGGGGTGATTTTCGATAAAAAGCCTCTGAAACCACGTGTAAGAAAGAGACTCTACCATGGCTCCAAATTTGTGATCGGTAAAACGATCTTTACCTACATTGAAAAGGATTTGTAATGTGTAATGGCAGTGTGCGGGGACTTAGTAAATCGCTTTTTGCTCTGGGATTGAATTAGTCACTTTATCGCTATTCCCACGCATAGACACAACACAGTGAGTTTTGTTCCAAATAGTGTAGCATGTGGTGGGTTTCTTGAGCACGAGCCTGTATTGTTCGATTATTTGGATCGACTGCGTTAATGTGCAGGTCTTGTAAGAAGTCAATACCAGAATTGCGTTTTAGTTTGTAAAGCGCCTCTTTTGAACACCAAAAAAGGGCAGGGTAGAGTTGTGGATTGGGCAGAGTTGTGCCGATAAGTTGCTCTTGAGGTGTGGTATATCGGGGGAGGGCTCGCGAAAAATCCCGTTCGATATTTTCAATGTCAATAGCGCAGGGTGTTGGAGCAAGAATTACGGCAGCGTAATTGCGTGTATGACTGACGCCGATGTGCAGGTTTACATCCAGTATTGGACCTCCTTGTGGATCATAACTGGCCTTTGCCCCTGGATGCAAGGTTTGCAATAATGCATGCCATGCCAACCATTCGATCTTGCGGGATTCATTTACAAACTTTGCAGCCTCTCGACGGTCGTCAGGCAGACATAAGGTGAGCAGTGTTTCGATATTCTCGTTGATATGCCAAATTCCCAAGGTGATCTCAGGTGTAATATCTTTTCGTAAAATGAGAGGCATGTTTGTATAATATAATTCGTATCGTTCAGGATAAACGGATATTTATGATGATGAGGAATTGCTTGTTGTCGATTTCTCCTGTTATTCCGTTTATTTGCATCTCGTTTGCGTAATCTTTCCTTGTTGTACCGTCAGGGATAAAAAAGACAACGTTGTCGTGGAGTCTGTGCCTTATACCACCAACGAAAGTACATAAAAATAGTAAACCCTCCTAATGTGGAGGGTTTACTGCTTTTATGATGCGATGTGCGATTAATATTCGTTCCAGCTTTTGATCTTGATGTCTTCCGGTGCCAGTCGGCAGAAGGCGATGATAAAGGCACTTGCCAAACGGGCATTCGTGATCAATGGAATGTTGAAGTCGATCGCACTGCGTCGAATCGTGTAGTCGTTGTTCAACTCATCTTTCGACAGGTTCTTTGGAATGTTGACAACCAAATCGATCTTCTTCTCCTTGATGTAATCCAACGTATTGGGTTGCTCTTTCTGATCGGGCCAATGCAGAACGGTCGCATGGACACCGTTCAGTTCGAGGAATGCAGCAGTACCCTTGGTTGCGAAGATGTTGTATCCGCGACTTTGAAGCGCTTTGGCTGCAGAGAGCATATCCATCTTCGAACGGGAATCACCGGTCGAGAGCAATACGTTTTTCTTTGGGATTGCATAGCCTACGGAGATCATGCTCTTGAGGATTGCCTCATGGAAATCCTCACCGATACATCCTACCTCTCCGGTTGAAGCCATCTCAACACCCAAAACAGGGTCTGCTTTTTGCAGACGTGAGAAGGAGAACTGCGGCGCCTTGATACCGACGTAATCGAGTTCGAATGCCGATTTGTGCGGAACCTGAGGATCGGCACCCAGCATAACGCGGGTAGCAATATCAATGAAGTTGACCTTCAGTACTTTCGATACGAACGGGAAACTACGTGATGCACGCAGGTTGCATTCGATCACCTTGATCTCATTGTTTTTGGCCATCAACTGCATGTTGAACGGGCCCGAAATGTTGAGCATGCGAGCAACCTCTCGGCTGATCTTTTTGATCCGGCGCATGGTCTCGACATACATTTTCTGAGGAGGGAAGACCATGGTTGCATCACCAGAGTGTACACCGGCAAATTCAACGTGTTCGGAGATGGCATAGATCAGTACCTCACCATCTTTGGCTACAGCATCGATTTCGATCTCTTTGGCGTGTTCGATGAATTCGGTTACGACAACCGGATATTGTTTCGAGACGCTGGTGGCCAGTGTGAGGAAGTGCTCCAGCTCCGAGCGGTTCGAAACGACATTCATAGCGGCGCCGGACAGCACGTATGAGGGACGGATCAACACGGGGAAGCCTACCTCATCGACGAAGTTGTAGATGTCTTCCATCGTGGTCAACTCACGCCAACGGGGTTGATCGACGCCGATTTTGTCGAGCATGGATGAGAATTTGTGGCGATCCTCGGCGTTGTCGATATTTTCGGCCGATGTTCCGAGAATGGGCACATGCTCGTTGTGCAGACGCATGGCCAGGTTGTTCGGAATCTGACCGCCAGTCGAAACGACCACTCCTTTGGGCTCTTCGAGGTCGGTGATATCGAGTACACGTTCGAGTGTCAGCTCATCGAAGTAGAGTCGGTCGCAGACGTCGTAGTCGGTCGAAACCGTTTCGGGGTTGTAGTTGATCATCACCGAACGGTAGCCCAACGAGCGAATCGTATTCAGGGCGCTGACGCTACACCAGTCAAACTCAACTGAACTACCGATGCGGTAGGCTCCAGAACCCAGTACGATAACTGAACGGTTGTCGTGTGCAAAATCGATGTCGTGTGCCGTTCCGTTGTAGGTCACATACAGATAGTTGGTTTGGGCCGGATATTCAGCAGCCAACGTATCGATCTGTTTGACGAATGGCGTGATGCCACGTTCTTTACGGTAACGCCGGATCTTGAGCATATCGGCTTCGATCTCGTCGGCTTTGCTGTGGCTGACGGTGCGAGCTAGCTGGAAGTCCGAGAATCCGCGCTGTTTGGCTTCGCGGAGCAGGCTGTCCGGAACATTGGTGATATCGTTATATTGTTCCAGTTCGCCCTCAATGCGGATAATGTTCTCCAACTTTTCGAGGAACCACTTGTCGATTTTGGTCAGTTCGTGGATTCGGTCGATGGTGTAACCGCGTTTCAGTGCGTGAGCAATGACGAAGATACGTTTGTCGGTTGGGTGCTGCAGGGCATTGTCGATATCGATAGCGGCAAACTCTTTGTTGGCTACAAAGCCGTGCATGCCCTGGCCGATCATGCGGAGGCCCTTCTGGATCACCTCTTCGAAGCAACGACCGATGGCCATCACCTCACCGACCGATTTCATGCTGGAGCCCAATTCGCGAGAAACCCCCTTGAATTTACCGAGGTCCCAGCGCGGAATCTTGCAGACAATGTAGTCGAGGGCCGGCTCGAAGCAGGCGGTTGTGCTTTTGGTCACGGCATTTTTCAGTTCGTGCAAACCGTAACCAAGACCCAACTTAGCGGCGACGAATGCCAGCGGATAACCGGTAGCTTTCGAAGCGAGGGCCGACGAACGGCTCAGACGGGCGTTTACCTCGATCACCCGGTAATCTTCCGAATTGGGATCGAGGGCGTATTGTACGTTACACTCGCCGACAATACCGATGTGGCGGATAATCTTGATGGCGAGTTTACGCAGTTTGTGGTATTCCGAGTTGGAGAGGGTCTGTGACGGAGCTACGACGATACTTTCACCGGTGTGGATACCCAGCGGGTCGAAGTTCTCCATGTTGCAGACCGTGATACAGTTGTCGTAACGGTCGCGAACCACTTCATATTCTACCTCTTTCCACCCTTTGAGCGATTTTTCGACCAAAATTTGGGGAGAGTAGGTAAAGGCTTTGCTGGCCAGTACGTCCAATTCTTCGTCGTTGTCGCAGAAACCGGAGCCCAGACCTCCCAGTGTGTAAGCGGCACGGATAATCACCGGATAACCCAATTCGTGTGCGACACGTTTAGCCTCAGCCACGGTGGTTACTGCTTCGCTTTTGATGGTTTTGACGTTGATCTGGTCCAGTTTGTGAACGAACTTGTCGCGGTCTTCGGTGTCGATAATGGCCTGTACCGGAGTTCCCAGCACTTGTACACCGTATTTCTCTAAAACACCGCTTTGGTACAGTTTGACGCCACAGTTCAATGCGGTCTGCCCTCCAAAAGCGAGCAGGATCCCCTGAGGACGCTCTTTGGCGATCACCTGTTCAACGAACTCCGGAGTGACCGGCAGAAAATAGACCTTGTCGGCAATATTTTCCGAGGTCTGGATCGTTGCGATGTTGGGGTTGATCAGAATGGTGTGAACACCCTCCTCTTTGAGGGCTTTGAGTGCCTGTGAACCCGAATAGTCAAACTCACCGGCCTCACCGATCTTCAATGCACCCGATCCCAGCAGGATCACTTTTTCTATCTTATTTTCCATTTTTCGAGGTTTCAATGTTGCGGATAAAGTCGTCGAACAGGAATTCGGTATCCACCGGACCACCTGAGGCCTCCGGGTGGAACTGAACTGAGAAGAAGGGGAGACTCTTGTGGCGAATACCTTCGCTGGTTCCGTCGTTGAGGTTGATGAAGTAAGGTTCCCAATCGGGACCTAACGTGTCAGTGTTGACCGCAAAACCGTGGTTTTGCGAGGTGATCACCGCTTTGTTTGTGCCGACCATCAATGCTGGTTGGTTGTGGCTGCGGTGTCCGTATTTGAGCTTATAGGTGGTTGCACCTGCTGCAATGGATAGCAGCTGATTGCCCAGGCAGATGCCGAAGATAGGCTTGCCGAGAGCCATGGCCTTTTTGATATTGGCAATGGTAGTTGAGCACTGTTGCGGATCGCCAGGACCATTGCTGAGCATGACGCCATCGTAGTCGATCTGGGTAAAATCATAATCCCAAGGCACCCGAATGACCGTTGCTCCACGGTTGATCAGGCAGCGGATGATGTTGTATTTGCAGCCGCAGTCCACCAAAACGATTTTCAGTGGGCCGTCGCCATAAGTTTCGACGGTGGGGGTACTCACTTCTGCCGCCAAATTGCGTAGATTCGGATCGTCAAATTCGGCAGGCTCGTCGCAGTCCTCTACAACGATTTTGCCAAGCATGACACCCCGTTCGCGGATGATTTTAGTGAGTTGACGCGTGTCGATACCGTAGATGCCGGGGATGTCGTTTTCGCGCAACCAATCAGAAAGGCTCTCTCTCGCATTCCAGTGGCTGTACTCGAACGAATAGTCCGAGATGATCAACCCCTTAATATGAATACGGTCTGACTCAAAATATTTGAGCAGACCGTATTCTATTTCTTTTTGTGGAACGCCGTAATTGCCGATCAATGGATAGGTGGAAACTAAAATTTGACCTCTGTAAGATGGATCGGTAAGGCTTTCGGGATAACCCGTCATCGCGGTGTTGAAAACGACTTCACCGGAAACGGCCGTTTCTGCGCCGAAAGAGTAACCTGTGAAGACGGTGCCGTCCTCGAGAATGAGGCGGGCAATTTTTTTGTCAGACATTCTTTATCAGTAAGTTAATCGTTCTTGTCACTTGCTGAAACTGTCTTCTTCTCAGAATAGTTTCTGAAATGCAAAAGTATGGACTCTGTTTTTTTTTTGCAAATCAGTTGCGTAAATTTCTTAAAAATAACATGCTTTTTCAATTGTTTGTGGAGAAGAAATCGTTTGGATTTTCAATGAAGGTTGATGATGTTGGGTGTTGTATCGATTCTCTTTGTATGAGGATGTGTTGATTGCTATTAGATCAAGATGCTTGTTGGAGTGGAACAGTAGTTTTAGTTTGTGGTGATTGTGCTAAACCGGTATATTAAGCAGAGAGGAATCCTTATGGGTCGAACCTGTGCTCCAGTGTGGATAATATGAAAAGTAGCCTATGGGGGCAAATTCATTGTGGTGATGCATTGTCACTGCGTAACCTTTTATCTATGGTTCGAACCTTGAATAAGGGTTGATCAGAAATGTTGCTGACAAGAAGGGATGTGGTATATTCACTGGGGTGAAAGATCCTCTTTTGCGGTAGTTTCCCGGCGTTTTGTTACTTTTGTACGTAAGAAAAAAATGTCGATATTCCAATGTTCGGATTAATGATTGTTTAGCTATTATTCGGATGGAATGTTGTTTAGTTGGGAAATGTAATAATATGAGGTAGTATGTTGACCAAGGCCGAAATACAAATGGTCCGTTCGCTTGGAGATAAACGTGGACGGCAAGATGCAGGATTGTTCGTGGCGGAAGGCGCCAAGTTAGTTACGGAACTGCTTGCTGGAACGGTGTCTGCGTCGGGGTTACGGTTGCGTCGGGTGTTTTGCACGGAAGAGGGAATGCAACAGATTCACTCTGCTACAACATTGCCCAATTCGGCGTGCAACCAGCTGCTCGAAACAGTTTCTCGTAAGGAGATGGAGCGAATCAGTTTTTTGAAGACCCCATCAGAGTTTTTGGCATTGGTCGAGATCCCGCGGTGGAGAAAACCGGCATTAACAAAAGGGGCTGGTTTGCTGTTGGCCCTTGATGGAGTACAGGATCCCGGGAATATGGGAACAATTTTGCGAATAGCCGACTGGTTTGGAATTCGTGACGTAGTATGTTCGGAACATACAGCTGACTGTTTTAATCCCAAAGTGGTACAGGCAACCATGGGGGCAATAGCTCGGGTGCGGGTGCATTATCTGTCGTTGATAGAGTGGCTGTCTGATGTCTTGAAGGCTGGGTTGCTGATTTATGGAACCTTTCTCGATGGTGAGACCATATATAATGTCCCGCTCGCTGCAGAAGGAGTAATCGTGATGGGTAGTGAAGGGAAGGGTGTATCGGCTCAGGTCGCAGAGTTGGTGACAAACCGACTTTACATTCCTTCATTCCCGGTAGGCGTTGACACTTCTGAGTCTCTTAATGTGGCGACGGCGACGGCTATTGTCTGTTCGGAGTTCCGTCGACGTTGTTTGTAAATGTTTCAAGTGGGTGAGATTGTTGGATAAGCAGCTGGCGGTGTCACTGTTGTATGCAGGTATTTTGTTTATATAGGCTATTTGAGAGGCTGGTCTGTGATGTATTATTGAAGTGTTTGATCTCTTATCTGTGAAAATAAGGGAGGTGCAGTTTATATTGAGATTAATATTCTTATGATAAACAAAAGAGGAGCAAATCATTTTGCTCCTCTTTTATGTTTGTGATTGATTGTTGATGTTGCTATTCTGCTTTATGAACCTTTCCTCCAGTTGATGTTTTTAAGGATTGGATATTGGGATTTCCGCTGTATATGATCGATGCTCCTGTGCTGGACTGTGCAGAGAGTGAGTCTGTGACATGCAGGGTGATTTTTCCTGCAGAATTAGCACGGCATGAGGCCTCCTTTGCAGTGTACTCCTCTCCGTCGATTTTGCCTGCGGAATTGGCTGTGGCTGTAACTTTGTTTGCGTTTCCTTTGATGTCGATGTCTGCGGATGAGGCTGCATTCAGTACGGCTTCGGTTCCAGTATGTTCGAGATCAGCTGAAGCGGATGAATTGACATCGCAACGCAATAAAGGTGCGGTGATTTTGGCCTCAATTTCTCCGGAGGATGAACCATTGATAACAACACGGTTGGTGGCAGTAAGGTCAGGGATGTTAATCTTACCAGATGAGTTGATATCAATGTTTAGTGTTGCGGTTTTAATAGGTGTTTTGGCAGTGATTGTAGCAGAACTGCTGGCTTGGAGTGAATAGGGATTCTTGAGATAAACGGTGGCTTTGAGCTCGTCCTCGTTCTTTAAATTGAGTTTGAAACCTTTCAATTTAATGCTCACTACACCGTTGTTGTCGATCGTGAACTCCAATTTTTCAGCCCATTTGGCAGGTAACTCGACGGTTGCAGAGGTTTTATCTGATTGATAGATTTCTACATCGAATGAACTCCCTGCTGAAACTCCGGTGATATTTTGCCCTTCAAAACGGGTCTGTTTGGTCATCATGGTTTGAGCTGAGAGGTAGCCGCTGCTGCAACCTAAAGCAGCAAACAGTGAAAACATCAAGGCCTTTTTCATAGCTGTTGGTTTTATATGATAAATTATTTCGGGTTGTGTTGAGGAGTTGTGAAAGCGTATGGGGTTTCTCAGCTCTGCAACACGATGGTCATTGTTGTGCTTGACTTGCTACGCAATCTGATTCCTCTCCTTACTGACAAAATTAGATTATATTTCGGTAATATGCAATACATAGTAATGTTTTTTTACAAGTAACTGTAAATTGTAGGACATCTTTGCCCATCATGCAATATATAAGGTAAAGCGGGAGGGATTTGGCGGAACTTTATTATCTTTGCCCAATAGGAATAAATCGAATAGAGATGAGTGACACCAAGATACGAGTCGGCATTACGCAAGGAGATATAAATGGAATTGGATATGAGGTGATTATCAAATCATTGCTTGATCCGAGAATCTGTGAGCTTTGCACTCCGATTATATACGGTTCAGCCAAGGCTGCAGGATTCTACCGCCGTCAAATTGCAGATGCTGAAAATTTCAGTTATAACATCATCTCTAAAGCATCGGATGTTCATTCCCGTCGGGTTAATCTGGTCGATTGTACATCGAGTGATCTGCGTATCGAACCTGGAAAAATGACAGCAGAGGCCGGACGTGCATCAATAGCGGCGTTACAAGCAGCTGCTGCAGATCTGAAATCTGGACAAATCGATGTGGTGGTAACCGCTCCGATTTGTAAGGAAAATGTCCATGAAGCCGGATTCGATTTCACCGGTCATACGGAGTTCTTTGCAGCGGAATTTGGCGGTGAACCGTTGATGATGATGTGCAGTGAGCTGCTGAAAGTGGGACTGGTAACGATTCATGTCCCTTTGGCAGAGGTCGCTCCAGCTGTAACTGAAGCAAAAATTGTCGCAGCATTGCATGGTTTGCGCAACAGTTTGATTCAGGACTTTTCGATTTGTGAACCCAAGATTGCCGTATTGGCACTGAATCCTCATGCAGGTGATGGTGGTGTTATCGGCAGGGAGGAGCAAGAGATTATCACTCCGGCAATTCGTACTGCTTTTACTGAGGGGATATTGGCGTTTGGCCCCTTCCCGGCCGATGGCTTCTTTGCTGCAGGTACGTTTGCCAAATATGATGCTGTGCTGGCCATGTATCACGATCAAGGGTTGGCTCCTTTCAAAGCATTATCGGGTGATGGCGTAAACTTTACAGCAGGGTTGCCGATTGTCAGAACAAGCCCGGCTCACGGTGTCGGTTTTGATATTGCCGGACAGGATAAGGCGGATGCCCAGGCAATGCGCAACGCAATTTATATGGCAATGGATATTTTACGCAGCCGTGAACTGTATGCTGAAATATCAGCTGATCCGCTCCAGAAGTTTAAACGGGAGAACGGTGTCGATGTGTCGGCAGCAGATCTGCCCGAGACGGACGAAATGTAATTTCGTTTGAAATTTTTAAATTTAATGGTTTGAACTTTTGAGTGAGGAATAAGGTGTGAGGCCAAGCTCGAATCTGAGTTCAGACTCAATAAAACAGTGAAAATAAGTCTTGCAGGGGTTCCACCTCGTAACGTGGAAACTTGCGAGCAAAACCAATAAAACACACAACAATGATTAAAGTAACTTTCCCTGACGGCGGCATTCGTGAGTACGCCGAAGGAACGACGGCTATGCAGATAGCCGAGAGCATCAGCCCTCGCCTGGCACAAGAGGTGTTGTCCGCGACGGTTAACGGTAAGGTTTGCGATTTGAACATGCCGATTCAGACCGATGCTCAGATCAAACTGCACAAATGGGATGATCCCGAAGGTAAACAGGCTTTTTGGCACTCGTCATCACACCTGTTGGCCGAAGCGCTCGAAGCACTCTATCCGGGGATCAAATTCGGTATCGGTCCCAGCATTGAGAATGGATTCTATTATGATGTGGACTCTCCGGTGCCCATCACAGAGGCAGATCTGCCCAAGATCGAGAAGAAAATGGAGGAGCTGGCCCGAACCAAAGAGACGATTACACGTCGTGAGGTTTCTAAGGCTGAAGCGCTCGATACCTATACGAAAAAAGGTGATGAATATAAAGTGGAGTTGATCCGTGCACTCGAAGATGGTACGATCAGCTTCTACACCAACGGTAATTTTACCGATTTGTGCCGTGGACCACACCTGCCGCATATGGGTTTCATCAAGGCAATCAAATTGACTTCGATTGCCGGAGCCTACTGGCGTGGAGATGAGCACAACAAGATGCTGACCCGTATTTACGGTATCACCTTCCCGAAAAAGTCGATGCTGGATGAATATCTGGCTATGCTCGAGGAGGCCAAAAAACGTGACCACCGTAAATTGGGCCGTGAGTTGGAGCTGTTCTGCTTCTCGCCGCGTGTCGGTGCCGGTTTGCCGTTGTGGTTGCCCAAAGGTGCTGCCCTGCGTGATCGTTTGGAGCACTTCTTGCGCAATGTACAGAAACAGTATGGTTATCAGCAGGTGATCACTCCGCATATCGGAATGAAGGACCTGTATGTGACATCAGGTCACTACGCTAAATATGGTAAGGATTCATTCCAGCCGATTCATACGCCGGATGACAGCGAAGAGTTCCTGCTCAAACCGATGAACTGTCCGCACCACTGCGAAATTTATCGTTGGAAACCACGTTCGTACAAGGATCTGCCATTGCGTTTTGCGGAATTCGGTACCGTTTACCGTTACGAGCAGAGTGGTGAATTGCACGGGTTGACTCGTGTTCGTGGATTTACCCAGGATGACGCTCATATCTTCTGCCGTCCCGATCAGCTCAAAGAGGAGTTCATGAAGGTGATCGATATTGTGCTCTATATCTTCAAGACATTGAGTTTCGATCAGTTTACGGCTCAGATTTCGTTGCGTGACCCTAATAATAAAGAGAAATATATCGGTTCGGACGAAAACTGGCACAAAGCAGAACAGGCGATTATCGAAGCTGCTGCTGAAAAAGGTTTGCCAACGGTAGTCGAATTGGGCGAGGCTGCGTTTTATGGCCCGAAACTTGATTTCATGGTTAAAGACGCGATTGGCCGTAAATGGCAGTTGGGTACGATTCAGGTCGATTATAACCTGCCGGAGCGCTTCGATCTGACCTACAAGGGTTCGGATGATAAACTGCATCGCCCGATCATGATTCACCGTGCTCCGTTCGGTTCAATGGAGCGTTTTGTGGCTGTGTTGCTTGAGCATACTGGCGGTAAATTCCCGTTGTGGCTTTCACCGGAACAGGTGGTTGTACTGCCAATCAGCGAAAAATTCAACGATTATGCGCAAAATGTTTCGAATTTTCTAAATAATTGCGATATTCGCGCTCAAGTGGACGACCGTAACGAAAAGATTGGCCGTAAGATACGTGACAACGAATTGAAACGAATCCCGTTCTTGTTGATCGTCGGAGAGAAGGAACAGCAGGAGGGTAAAGTGTCTGTTCGTGTACAGGGTGAAGGCGATAAGGGTGTGATGACCCAGCAAGAATTTGCCGACATGGTCACCGAATGTGTTAAAAAAGAGGTGGAAGCCTTGAATAAATAGTTTTTCAATTTCAGAGTGTTTAATTAATCAGGAGGACAAAGCCATAGCTATTCCAGTTAGAAAACCGCAACCCAAGCCTGCTTTGCGCGGCAAGATGCCGGAAAAAGAGGCAGCCCACAAAATCAATCATATGATTACTGCACCACAGGTGCGTGTAGTCGGTGAAAATGTGGAGACCCCGGTGGTCGTTTCTTTAAAAGAGGCGTTGGCGATGGCCGACGAGCAGGGGCTTGATTTGGTTGAGATTTCACCCAAGGCCGATCCCCCAGTTTGCCGGATCGTTGATTACTCGAAGTTCTTGTATCAGCAGAAAAAGAAAGCCAAAGAGCTGAAGGCAAAATCGGTGAAAGTGGTGATTAAAGAGATTCGTTTCGGTCCCAATACCGACGATCACGATTACAACTTCAAGCTCAAACATGCCGAAAATTTCCTGAAAGAGGGTGATAAGGTCAAGGCTTATGTCTTTTTCCGCGGACGTCAGATCGTCTTTAAGGATCAAGGCGAAATTCTGTTGTTGCGCTTTGCAACCGATCTCGAAGAGTGGGGTAAAGTGGAACAGATGCCTCGTCTGGAGGGTAAGCGGATGATTATGATCGTCGCTCCGAAACCGAAAAAATAGTTTTATTGAGACGCACGATCGTCGCATTCTGTAACGTTATTCAAGTAGAATGTTGACGTTGAATGATAGTGACCGCCTGCATTCTTGTAGGCGGTCATTTTTTTATATAAGGGGAGGAATGATGATGAACAGAAGAACAATGTTTTGTATGCTGGCTGTGCTGGGACTGTGTTGTGGTGCAGTTCACGCACAGGATTGGCAAAGCGTACTGAAAGGTGCCATTACCAATGTCGCCGATGAGGCAACAGGTGGAAAATTGACGGCCATGGCGCTGGTAGCGACGTGGAATTACAATAAGCCTGGTGTCCGCATGGAGGGTAGTAATGCGTTGGCAACGCTGGCAGCTTCGACAACTACCGCTTCTATTGAAGAGCGGCTGGAGAGTATTTACAGTATGGCTGGCATTAAAAGCGGTGCATGTTCCGTTACATTTGCTTCAGACAGCACCTTCTCTATGAAAGCAGGCTCCCATACATTGAGTGGAACCTACACGTACAATGCGGAGTTACATGCGATCGCCATGACTGTTACCAATGAGGCGCAACGTGCATTGGGAACAATGGAAGGATATGCCTATCTGGATGGTTCGAATATGCAGTTGCTGTTTTCAGCCAATAAAGTGCTCGAATTGGTACAACAAGTTGGTGACCAGGTCTCCTCGTTGAGCTCGCTACTTGCTACGCTCAAAACGCTGGCGTCGAATGTGGAGAATCTCTATTTGGGTTTTGAGTTTACCAAAGCGTAACACCCTGTCGCTCGACAAGTAAAATTATTCCTATTCGCATTCATTGGGCAAAGCAGATACCCTATAATGAAACACTTTCCTTAAAAGCGAAGAAATTAGTGGGTTGGCATATTTACTTGAAAAAGAAACAAAAAACAGAGAGGAATTGATAAAGATTCCTCTCTGTTTTTTTTAATAGAGGAGATTGGTTCCTCATGGGTGTGGCATTAACGCTGCGGGGATAGTAGTGATGAGGTTTATCAGGGTCCCCGAGCTACTGTTTAATTAAAATTCGTTGATAGTTGCACGGATTCGGCAAAGACGAGTCAATAGCTGTTCGAGTTGTTCAAGTGGAAGCATATTGGCCCCATCGCTTTTTGCAACAGATGGGTCGGGATGTGTTTCGATAAACAGACCGTCAGTTCCGACTGCAACAGCAGCCCGGGCGATGGTTTCGATCATGGCAGGCAGACCGCCGGTTACACCGCTGGTCGTGTTGGGTTGTTGCAGCGAGTGGGTAATGTCCATAACAACAGGATATCCGGTTGCCTGCATGGTGGGAATGCTGCGCATATCGACAATCAGGTCGTGGTATCCGAAAGTGGTTCCGCGATCGGTGAGCATAATGTTGGGATTGCCGGCATCATGTACCTTGCCGGCAGCAAATGCCATGGCCTCCGGAGCAAGGAATTGTCCCTTTTTGATATTTACCACTTTGCCGGTTTTGGCCGCTGCTACCAGCAGATCGGTCTGTCGGCAGAGAAAAGCTGGAATTTGCAATACATCGACATATTCAGCAGCCATTGCCGCCTCTTCGGGGTTGTGAATGTCGGTAACGGTTGGCACTCCGAATTCGCTGCGTACTTTGGCTAACAGTTTCAAGGCCTTTTCGTCACCGATCCCACTGAACGAGTCCAAACGTGAACGGTTGGCTTTGCGATACGATGCCTTGAAAATATAGGGAATTTTCAAAGTGTCGGTCACGGCGCAAGCCTTTTCTGCTACGCGCATCATCACCTCTTCATTCTCCACAACACATGGTCCTGCCATCACAAAAAACATCCCACTGTCGAGATGCTTAAGGTTGGGAATGTGATTTAGAATCGAATTCATCTTGTTGTCGTTTTATTGTTTTGTTTACTTTTTTCTGTTGCTGTGCTTATCACCAAGCAATTTCGTGTACTAATGCAATTACTGCAGGTTCTCAGTCTTGTACATTGGACTGTTTGTGTCCATTTATGGAGATTACTTGGTGTTTGATATCGGGTTTGAAAGTGGCGAAATTAAGGAGGAAGCACCTTAATACTTTCCTTTCCAAAGCATTTGGATCCGTTGACTTAATTCTCGCTCTTTGGCGTTGTCCCCAGGCTCATAAAACCGTTTGCCCTCTAAACCGACCGGCATGAACTCTTGTTCGGTAAAATTGCCCGCATAGTCGTGGGCATATTTGTAGTTGTCGCTATATCCGAGCTCTTTCATCAACTTGGTAGGGGCATTGCGTAGATGCAGGGGAATGGGCCGGTCTGTTGTATCGTGAGCAACCTGTTGCAAAGCCGTGTTAATTGCCATGTAGGCAGAGTTGCTTTTAGGACTGGTGGCCAAATAGATGGTCGCTTCGGCCAACGGAATGCGAGCCTCTGGCATGCCGATTTTATGTACCGTGTCAAAACAGGCATTGGCCAGCAGCAACCCGTTCGGATTAGCCAGTCCGATATCCTCTGAAGCCAGAATCACCAAACGGCGGGCGATAAATTTCGGATCTTCTCCTCCCGAGAGCATGCGAGCCAGATAGTATATTGCTGCATTCGGATCGCTTCCCCGTACCGACTTAATGAAGGCTGAGATGACATCGTAGTGTTGCTCTCCATTTTTATCATACAACGCGATGTTTTGTTGCAGGCAGTCTGTCACCTGTTGGTCGCTGATGACAATTTCACCTTCGGTGGCGTTGCAAAGAATGTCGATGATGTTGAGTAATTTCCGGGCATCTCCTCCACTGAATCGAAAAAGCGCTTCCGTTTCGATTACTTTGACACCTCGTTCTTTGAGTATCGGGTCGGTTGCGATGGCCCGATCAAGCAGCTGTTGCAGATCGGCCGATTCCATGGCCTTGAGTACATAGACCTGACAACGAGAAAGCAGAGGAGAGATCACTTCAAAAGAGGGATTCTCCGTAGTGGCTCCGATCAGAGTGATGACGCCCTGCTCAACGGCTCCTAACAGTGAATCCTGTTGGGATTTATTGAACCGATGGATCTCGTCGATAAACAAAAAAGGTGAAGGGGCATTGAAAAAACGGCTTTTACGAGCCTGTTCGATCACCTCTCGAACCTCTTTGACTCCCGATGTGACAGCCGAAAGCGTAAAGAGTTTCCGTTCCAAGGCTGTGGCCACCAGCCGGGCCAAAGTGGTTTTACCTACTCCCGGAGGCCCCCATAAAATGAAAGAGGGAACGTTCCCTGTTTCGAGAAACTTGCGGAAAACTCCTTGCGGACCCACAAGATGTGTCTGCCCGATGTATTCATCGAGCGTGTGGGGACGTAATCGTTCTGCTAACGGAATATTACTCTGCATGGAAGTGTGTTTATCTTTACAAAGATAGGAAACTTATTGATTCGATCTGCAGCTCCTTTTCCCGATGTTCAGTTGGCAACGGCTGATGGCGACAGGTTGGTATGAACCGGATAATTGTCCTTCCCTACATGAGGAGGTAGCGGAGTATTCCCAATTGTAAGATAGTTTGATATTTTTGTAAATGGACTTGTGTGATTAGCAGTTCACAGAAGATGATGTCTCTGATCCGATTGTGCTAGTTTGAAGCGTCGGGTTTTCGGAGTTTCATCAATGCTGTTTGGTAATTATAAAACTGTTCAGAACTAAAGGGTGTGAAACGTATAGGACTTATTTCGGATACGCACGGGACGTTCGATGATGTGTTGCAACGATTCCTGGCTGATGTCGATGAGATTTGGCATGCCGGAGATTTTGGAAATATCGAAACTGCCGATGCAATCGCTGCTTTCAAACCGTTGCGAGGTGTGTATGGAAATATTGATGGTGCAGTGTTGAGGCGAGTCTATCCGCGTTGGCAGCAGTTCGAGTGTGAGCAGGTTAAGGTGGTGATGACGCATATTGGCGGATATCCGGGGCGTTATTATACGGGAGTCGCCGATCTGTTGCGTACCGTCCGGCCTAAAATTTTTATCAGTGGCCATTCGCATATTTTGAAAGTGATCTACGATAAAAAGTTGGACCTGCTGCATCTCAATCCCGGAGCTGCCGGATTGAGCGGATTTCATCGTGTCCGGACGGCTTTGCGTTTTGTGATTGATGGCGATCGTATTGAAGAGTTGGAAGTAGGAGAGTGGGAGCGAAGATCAACACTGTAACGTGTCTGTGTTAAGCACGGTCAGTCACTATCTCTTCTATGGTTTGCGTGTGGTGCCAAAATAACCCTCTGTATCAGGATTTTGGCTTAGGTGCAGAGGGTCAATAAAAAGCGGTTTTTACCCGATTAGATGTGCTTGTTGTAGTGCTAATTGGCGCGAATGTGTGTAGGTCACCAGGGGAAGGGCTTGACTATATACCTTAAGGGGATAATATTTATGACTTTGGGGGCAGTTTCGAGTGCCGTTGTCAAAGAAAATGGGAAAGTTTATTGATAAAGATCCAGCAGCCCATCAGGTAGATCGAATTCGATGGTATGCGCCTCTTCGTCGATGTCGGTAATGAATTCTTCAACCGCTGGAATCCATACTTCACGACCTCCAATTTCTGCTTTGAATAGGGGATTTTCGCCGTCGATGAACTCTTCGATACGATCTTCTTGGTGTTGTGTCTTGCCATCAGGCTCTGATTCCGAAGAGTCTGACACTGTGTTTGCATTTAATAAAATTCGATACCCAACCAGATCCTCAAGATAAATTAATCCGTCTCCGGCCTCTTCTTCTTCCTCTTCCGCACAAGGATTGTTAAAGTAGAGTTCGTGTCCGATCAGCTCTGATGCTCGGCGCTCGGTATCGATATCTCCGAATTTAACGACGGCACCGCTTTGGCCTCGTCGTTGAAAACGGTCACAAAAAAGAGGAACCGCCAATTTGTCGATAACAACAAATAGCGGTTCACTCAAATCATAATCCTGAGGAAACGTGTTGTAAAGATTCAAAGTAAGCTCTCCGTTCTGTCCGAACGTTTTGGATACTCGTGCTACAACGTCTGCGTTCTCCTCAAGCATAAATTACCTTTTCTGCGATAGTGGCACTATGCCTCAGCAGCAGGAGCCTCTTCTGCAGGGGCAGCTTCTGCGTTCTCTTCGCTCTGAGCTGCTTCGGCAGCCGCAGCGGCAGCAGCTTCAGCACGTTTAGCTTCGAGAGCTTTTGCACGCTCCTCTTTGATCTTCTTCTCCTCTTCGAGACGGCTCTTAACGGCAGCCTCTTTGTCACTGCTGATCTTGTTGGTCTTGGCAGCAATCTTAGCAGCTTTTTGCTCAAGCCATTTTGCAAATTTTGCTTCAGCAGCCTCAGCGGTAAATGCGCCTTTGGCTACACCACCCAGCAGGTGTTTTTTGTACATTACACCTTTGTACGACAAAATCGCACGGCAAGTGTCTGTCGGTTGAGCGCCTTTTTGCAACCACTCCAGAGCTTTTTCAAAGTTCAGGTCGATTGTAGCAGGATTCGTGTTCGGATTGTAGGTTCCGACTTTCTCGATAAATTTACCATCACGTGGCGCCCTGCTGTCTGCAACAACGATATGATAGAAGGCATAACCCTTCTTACCATGGCGTGCAAGTCTGATTTTTACAGGCATTTCTCTAAATGTTTTTATTAGTTAAACAGTGCCGGTAACCCGACCGGCGAGCTGCAAAGTTACTCTTTTTTGCTAGATTACAAAAATTTACTGTGCTTTTTTATCCATCCCATCACCTCATTCACCTGTGAGATCTGTTTGCGTTGCAGGTGAATCTGCTCTTTTAATAATTCGATCTCCTCTTTTAATAGACAAATGGTTTCGTGTTGAGCGGATTTCGTCTCTCTTTCCGATGGCGTGGGGACTTCCTCACAGCGAGTGATGTCGTCTTGGGAACGTAGCATGGACCCTTTACCGGTCAATAGCCAATAGATGTCTACTTCCGGGAATCGGGTGGCAATTTTAGCAATTTTGTCTGAACCTATGGCTCCCGTCATATTGGAGATGTTGCCACGATTGAGTTGACACTCCCGTTCAAACTCCCGAATCGATAAACCCAGATGGTTGCATAACGCCTTGAAGCGGCTCTTGAGATCCATGTTATCGAGAATGTATTAGATTGGCATATATATTTGGAATTGTCAAATAAATATGTCAAATTTGTTCAAAATCTGACTAAAATATATTGTATTACTGAAACAAAGATAAGGTTTATTTGTATTATTATGAAAAAACGGATTGAACGAAAACAGGAACGTATCGAGGCGATTCGCAAGGCCGCATTGTTGTGCAGAGGAGTCTATTCAGCGGTGGCTCGGGAGCATGGTTGGGGACGTGCATATGTGTGTAGTGTCATGGCAGGGCGTAACAGCAGTGAACACGTATTGCGAGCACTTGAAGAGAAACTCAAACTTGTTGAACAACCGGATCAAACTTATTAATCATATGCAACAATTTTTATTGGGAATGAATCAGTATAATATAGGGCAATGATTAATTTCGGATTGCTCCATCTAAATATCATGCAGAGTTTTGTATATTTGTTTATAGTGCGTTGTATGATCTATAGATCTATAATCGAATAAGATATTTGTTTAATCTAGTTATAGAATGAATTTGACCATTTATCTATATTTTTTAGCAGCATTTCTTTGTGCCATGATGGTAGGAGGAGTGCTGTTTCCGCGTATTATCTTAATCTCAAAACGGAAACGTATTCTTGATCGCCCCAACGGACGTAAGGTACATGTGTCAAAAATACCCAGATTAGGAGGGTTTGCTTTTTATCCCGCGATATTGGTCTCTTATTGGGTGATGAGAGGTCTGTTTTCCATGTTTGACTTCAATTTGCCCGTGTTGACGGTCGAGGAGATGCTCTTCTTTTTCGCGGGTATTACTATAATTTATTATATCGGTATGGCCGATGATATTGTAGGTCTGCCTTATAGAACAAAATTTTTATATCAGTTTTTATCTGCCGCTTTGTTAGTCCTGCCTCTCAATTATCTGGCCGATTGGCAGGGTGTTTTAGGCGTTCATGCCACTCCTTTTTGGATTGGAATCCCCTTTACAGTCCTGTTAATCGTAGCATTGATTAATTCGTATAACTTGATTGACGGAGTAGATGGTTTGTGTGCCGGATTAAGTATCTTCTCCATAGCCATGTTAAGTTGGGTGTGTGTTCAAATGGGAAGTATCTATTTGGCTTTGTTGGGGGTATGCAGTCTCGGAGTGCTGATTGTCTTTTTTGTATTCAATGTTTTCGGGCGTCGGATGAAAATCTTTATGGGAGACAGCGGTTCTTTGTTGTTGGGCTATTTGGTGGCATTTCTCGCTTTGGAATTGATCGTTGGTATGCAACAGCACCGAACGCCGGATTATGTTAACGTAGTATCTATTTTAGGAGTTGTGTTTGTACCGTTGGCAGATATGTCTCGTGTCTTTATCCAACGATTGTTGCATGGAACGTCACCTTTTAAGCCGGATAAACGACATATTCACCATAAACTGTTACAGTTGGGCTTCTCGCATTTGCAGTGTACATTGTTGTTGATTTTGATCCAGGCTCTTTTTACCATTGCCAATTTCTGGATGGCTACACGGGTAAATGTCAATATCGCGTTACTTATCGATTTTGCAGCTATCGCCCTTTTGATCCTTTTCCTGAATTGGCGAATTTCTTGTCGGGAAGCTCGTTGGTTGTAATTTTACGCAATTGCAAGTTTCGGTTTACGACGTGAAAAGGTTATCTTTGCCGCTCTTAACCGAATTATCTTATGCGAATTTTCCGTTCATTACGAGCTTGGCTGCCCCAATACCGTGAAAATTTATCATTGGCTCTTCCTGTCATGCTTTCGCAAGTAGGACAGGTGGTTGTACAATTGTGTGATAATGCTATGGTAGGGCATCTGGGTGCTCTGTCGCTTGCGGCTGTCTCTTTTGGTGGAGCCGTTTTTGTGATTTTCCTATTCTTTGGAACCGGAATTTCTATGGGCTTGACTCCATTGGTGGGAGAGATGTATGCCCGTCATGATTATCGAACCTCGGCACGTCTGTTTCAAAATGCATTGGTGCTGAATAGTGTAGTCGGTATTCTGTTGTTTGCCGTTTTACAAATGTTTGGACAGTGCCTGGGGCTGATGGGACAATCTGAAGAGGTTGTGGCTGAGGCTGCACCCTATTATAATTATTTGGCTTGGTCCATTATCCCATTTATGATTTTTGCTGCCTTTAAGCAGTTCTTGGAGGGTGTGGGTAATACCATGACCGGTATGGTGGTGGTGCTAACAGCCAATGCCATCAACATTTTTTTTAACTATCTTTTAATATATGGTCATGGCGGATTCCCTGCTATGGGGGCTGCCGGAGCAGGTTTGGCAACCTTGATCTCCCGGATATGCATGCCTCTTTTTGTGTTGATCTATTTTATCCGTATCCCCTCTTTACGCCGTTATTTCAGATTTTTTACATGGATTGCACAAGGATGGCGCATGACACGCCGATTATTGGCCGTGGGTCTCCCAATCTCTATGCAAATGGTTCTGGAAGTCTCTGCATTTGCGTTGACTCTGATCATGATGGGATGGATCGGTACCGTGGAGCAGGCAGCACATCAAGTGGTGCTTTCGATCTCTAACATTGTTTATATGATTATCGTCGGGATCTCGTCTGCTACCACGATTATGGTCAGCCATCGATATGGTGTGGGAGATTACCGGGGATTGCGCCGGGCCGCAACGGCTTCATGGCATTTGGGATTAGTGGCCAATGGATTGACAATGACCTGTTTTATCCTATTTCGGCATTGGCTGCCGCTGATGTTCACATCCGATGAGGCGGTGTTGGCAGTTGCAGCACAACTGTTTGTCATGGCTGCAATCTACCAAATTCCGGATGGTTTGCAGACGATCGCACTGGGTGTTTTGCGCGGTATGCAGGATGTGCGAGTGACCATGAATTATGCTTTTGTTGCTTATATCGTGATCAATCTTCCAGTGGGTTATCTATGTGCCTTTACTTTGGGATTGGGAGCGCCCGGTTTGTGGATTGGTTTCATTGTTGGCCTTACTGTTGCCGCTATTCTTTTCATTACTCGTTATCGTCGGGCTGCACGACGTTTAGTGCGGGAATAAACGTTGTCGATTTACCGGCTGTTTGCCTCGACTGAGTGACTGTTGAGGTGAAAACCTGGTGAAGATTTTACCGGCTGTTTGCAGTTGCTGTATTCTCTTGTAGTATTAGAATGCCTTTTACTTATTAAGATCACTTGTTTGTTTGGCAGTTGGTTGTAAGTTTCCACTGACCTTTATTCGATGTTGTTTAGTCTTGGATCATTCGGTGCAGGATTTATGTGTGTTGCATCCTGTCTATGCAATATGGATCAATGTAATTCCAAAACATCGGAGTGGTATGAGGATTGGGTGAGTCCTTCTGGTTACAGACTTATGTGTGAGAACGTCCAGTTTTAACGTGATGTTTCCCATAAAGGTATCTATTAAGCTGCAATGTTTGTTGTCATGGTTGTGTGTTGCTAAAGGCGAGAGTATGGTTTTCAATGATATAGCATGATGTGACCGAATCATGGTTTTCCAAGAAGTGTGGATTACAGAATAGGTTATGAACATAGTTATCCTTATAAATTAGGCTCTTTTCAACAAGAAATTGACACGCTGTACACATATTGAGGTGAGTTATTAACATTATCCACAGAGGAATCTGAGTTTGTAGCGTAAATTTGGAATAATGGGAGGATTAAGGATGATCTCTTTCTTGTGTGAGGTTACTGCAATTGAGGCCTGGATCGCGCTTTAGGGGTAATGTTTAAATCTTTGACTGATCCCAATGCTGTCCGATGTTAATAAGTTTGGGCGCGTTTTGGGGTGTTGTGTAGAGTGGAAGCGCAGCAAGTGTGTGCGGATTCCGTATTCTGGGGAAGTTGCTGGATAATTGTATGAGGTTGATTTTAATGCGTAATATATAACTGTCAGACTTTGTCGGATAATGGTTGGCACGTTGTGCAGGCTAAAATAAATGTTGCATAATAGTGGAGTCGCAGTCGAAACAGTGAGGTTGTTGCGGTTATTAACAGTAATGTGCTGCAGTTATTAACAGGAAAACTGGCTGTTGTCAACAGGTGTTGATAAGTTATTCTATGGATATGAACAGTTTGCGAACAATAAAAAAGCACGACTTAGAAGTCGTGCTTTTTTATTGTTCAAATGATTGAGAAATGTTCTGGATTGCGTGGCAGTCCTAATTCGATCCCAATCTTCATCTCAATTTATTGCTGCATCAGTCGTTCCTGTTGATATATCTGGAGTGACCAATGTGAAAAATGTTATTTCAGCAGTGAGTCGATCTCTGCGCAAAGACGATCAAAAATTTCGTCGATAGATCCCAACCCATTTACAGCGCGGAATTTGCCTTGGGGTTTGTAGTAATCGGCTACTACGGCAGTCTGGGCTTTGTAAACGTCAATACGGTTGCGAATGACACCCTCATTGCTGTCGTCGGCACGTCCGCTCTCTTTGCCGCGGAGCAAAAGACGTTTTACTAACTCTTCGTCGGGAACTTCGAGGGATAACATGACGCTTACGGGTGTGCCGTTACCATTCATGATTTTGTCAAAAGCCTCGGCTTGTACGGTGGTCCGGGGAAAACCATCGAAAATGTTACCTTTCGCATCTTTGTGGCTGGCTACATAATCAGCAATAATGTTGATCACCAACTCATCGGGAGCAAGCTGTCCTTTTTCAATGTAGCTTTGTACACTGAGTCCGAGTTCGGTCCCTTTGCGGATCTGTTCACGGATGACCTCTCCTGTAGATATGTGGTTGAAACCGTACTTTTGGATAAGTTTCTCGGCCTGGGTCCCTTTACCTGCACCCGGAGGGCCGAATAATACGAGATTGAACATATGATCTGTTGTTTTTAAACAATTTTATTAATTGCAAAGCTACGACTTTTTTTTGCCGAAACAAAAGAAGCTCTACCTTTGTGTAAAGATTTAACTGTTTGGAATATGACTGAAAGAAAATATACTCCGATTGCCTCATTGGGCCAGTTCGGATTCGTCAATCGTATCTGCTCACCATTTGTCGCTTCGAATGCCTCTACCATCAAAGCGTGCGGCGATGATGCTGCCGTAATCGATGCAGGGGATAAATATATGTTGGTTTCGACCGATTTGCTGTTGGAAGGGGTGCAGTTTGATTTGACCTATTGCCCACTTCAACATCTCGGATACAAAACGGTAGTAGCCGGAATATCCGATATTTTGGCTATGAACGGTACTCCCCGGCAGTTGACATTGGGAGTGGGAGTTTCGTCCCGATTCTCGGTCGAAATGATCGAGCAGCTTTACGAAGGTGTCCGTTTTGCCTGCAAAGAGTATGAGGTAGATTTGGTCGGAGGTGATACCTCGGCTTCGATCAACGGATTGACCCTGGCCGTGACAGCAATAGGCGAGGTGGCTAAAGATAAAATTGTTTACCGTAATGGAGCACAGGTAAACGATTTGATCTGTGTAACAGGGGCGTTAGGTGGTGCCTATATGGGCCTGCATTTGTTGGAGCGTGAAAAAAGAGCATTGGCAGGCCATCCCAATCCACATCCCAAATTCGAGGGTTACGAATATATTTTGGGGCGTCAATTGAGACCCTCTGCCCGACTGGATATCATTCAAGAATTGGCTAAATCCGATTTGGTTCCAACTTCGATGATTGACATTACCGATGGTTTGGCGTCGGAAATTCTGCATTTGTGTAAAGATTCCAATAAAGGTGCACGGGTCTATTTGAATCGTTTGCCGATTGCCCAAGAGACCAATCGGATGGCCGAAGAGTTGCATGCGGATCCTGTAGTGGCAGCATTGAACGGGGGGGACGATTTTGAATTGCTTTTTACAGTGCCTTTGGCAAAACAGGAGGAGATTTTTGCATTGGGTATCGATGTGATCGGCCATATTACAGTGCCTGATACTGGGGTTGCATTGGTGACGCCGGATGATCAGTTGATTCCGGTTCAAGCTCCGGGTTGGGTTGCCGAAAAACAGGAATCGGAAGCAAATAACGAGGGAGAAAAGCAACCAGAGTAACGTATCCAAAAGATCGGGAGCGAATAATTAGTGTGATTCTGATTGTCAGCATTTGTAGGTTCAGCTGGCAGGGTGATTATTCAATTCCCATATTTCGGAAATTTGTTGTGATGATATTGCAGCAGAGTATGTTAAGGAAAGTGGATTGGCATCTCTGCCAGAGCAAGTGCGGTGGATAAATTGAGAAAACGGCAGCTGACTCACACTGGGCTAATGAGGAGTATGATAGACAAGATAGCAGACCATTTGTTTTGCCGTGAGAGTTGACTGCCGATTTAGCTGTGTCGCTGTCAATTGTACGGATGAGGTTTTCCTTTAATAAGTTTTGCTGCTCTTATGATGACGTAAGAGAGCATACAAGAGTATGGGTGTTTTCACAATAAACGTCCTGGGATTGTTAAATCCCAGGACGTTTATTGTGTTGCAGCTTTATGTTGGCAGTGTCGAACTTACCAATAGGGAATAGGTGTAAGAGAGTGTATCAATCAGGATGATGTTCGCCTGAAATGGAGGGAAACATTATAATCGTTGTGCATGGAGCTCTTCACGGTCAATGTAGTGCGAATAGCGGAAGGCCGGCATGCCAAGAGCCATAATGGCATGAATCTTTCCTTCGATCCCAAGCTCGCGATTGAGAGTTTTTCCATCTTGCTGAGTGGCCGATAGCACAAATCCCATATAAATCTGACTGACTCCCAGACTTTCTGCCATTAACGAACCGTTTTGGTACGCCAGATTTGCATCTGCGGCCCCGAACCGATTTGATGCAGGGGTGTGGATAAAGATCAAAGCGGTAGCATGACGAAGAATCGGATCTTTTCCGGCCTCATCGTTCTGTTTTAGTCTCTTGAAAATAGGTACGTAACGATAGACACCCGGCATGATTCGTCTAAGAATCGGTTTTAACAGTGGGTTAGTCAGCTTTTTGTACACTTTGTCAAAAGTCTTCAAAGTAAATTCACTCACTGCACGTAATTTTTGCGGATCGGTCACTACTGTAAATGACACCTGTTGCAAATTACTTGCAGTAGGAGCACGATGTGCTGCTTCAAGAATTTGATCTAACATCTCCGGAGGAACAGGACGCGAAGTGATTGCACGATTGGACCGACGAGCGCGGAATAGAAGCAAAACTTGTTCCGGAGTGGGCATCTGTGTATAGTCGATCGGATGAACCTTGTCAGCAGGAAATAGGTTGTGAATGACAGAGTCGGTCGGACATACAGCAACACAATGTCCGCAACGAATACATGATTCTGGATGTTTGAGTTCTATCGGAGCACCGGGTTGCTCTTGAACGAGAATTTCAAAAGGACATACCCGTGCACATTTTCCGCAGCGGATGCACGACTCTGCAATTTCAATATGAATATTTTGCTCCATAGTTGAGGTGTTTGTGTGGTGTGGTATAAGGTGGTACAATAATCCAAGTTAATCTGTAGGGAGGTTGAGAATTTGTGTGATACTCAACGGTACAGTAACGAAAGATAATAACAATCTCTTACAAATATGTTGCCGCAACTGCCGCAGATTGCACCTGAAAAGTTGAGGGTAATTTCCTGCTAATAATAATGGAGAATAGTTAGATGAGTCCGAAATGGCGCAGGGCATTGGGTATTCCCTCATGGTCAACATCCGTAGTTACATAGGTTGCAGCCTCTTTGACCGCATCAGCGGCATTGCCCATCGCTACACTGAAACCGGTATGGTGGAGCATGGGAATATCGTTGCCTCCATCCCCAAAAGAGAGTGTTTCACTCAGAGGAATGGTATAATCGGCCAGTATCTGATCTATGCCTGTGCTTTTACTGTTGCCTTTGACGTTAAGGTCTGCAAAGGCTGGATACCAGCGGCTGGAGGTGCAGTGTTTGAAAACATCTCGCATCAAGATCTCTTCTTGCTGACTGCCTACATAAATGTTGATTTGAAGTACCTCTTCCTGAGCAACCTCATGCAAATCTCGGATTGGCGGCGGATTGAGACCAACCATCGCTGCCACATCGGCTACCGTTTGATCAACGTAATTGATGTAAACTTGGGAGGGTGTCATAAAAGCACACGGAAATTTATCCCCGTTGTCCAAACGATGATTGATGGCATTGAGGTCTGCCAGTGGAATCGGATTGCGGAAAATCACACGGCCCGTATGATCGATGCACCAGGCTCCGTTGAGGGTAACATAGCCATCAAATTGCAGATCGCCGAGGTTGTTGATTTGATAGAATGGGCGACCGGTTGCAATGAATACTTTAATGCCTCGGCTGCGTAAGGTCTCGATGGCACGAACGGTCGTTGGAGGAACTCGATGGGTTTTAAAACTGACTAATGTGCCGTCAATGTCAAAAAAGATAGCTTTTATGTTGTGATCCATCATGGTCGGTTGGATAGATTGAAAATGAGAGCTTATAAACCTAAATGTTTTGGTTTCAGGCGTTATGAGAACAATGCAACATTTTATGCCTATGAGATAGGTGTGCTGGTCCTCACCGGGGTGTGGAGCGTGTAATGGGACTCAGACTGTTTTATCGATAGGGATATCGTAGCTGTTCCCCTCAATGACGGCTTCAGTATTCGGAAAGATGGTACGAGCCTCATTTACCAAAAGCTGTTCATCTTTATAACGCGATGAAAAATGTCCGATTAACAGTTTTCGGGCTTCGGCCGTTTGTGCGGCTTTCCCTGCCTGAATAGCCGTCGAGTGTCCCGTTTCACGGGCCATAGCTTTGTCTATATCCGCAAAGGTAGCTTCATGGTACAGCAGATCTACTCCGTGAACCAATTTGACCGCTTTCGCAGAGTATAACGTATCACTCAGATAGGCATAGCTGCGCTCTTTGTAGGGTAGATAGGTCAGTTCGCTGTTGGGAATCAGACGTCCATCATCAAGCAAGATGTCTTCTCCCCGTTTGGCTGCAACTCGTTGGGCAATTCCCAATTCATATCGTTCTATCGCCTCTTTATGCAAATTGAGTGGAGGTCTCTTTTCCCGAAATAGAAATCCAGCTGCAGGTACCCGATGGCGCAAGGGAATGGACCACACCTCAAGTGTCTTGTTTTCGTACAACAACTCATGTTGACGTGTGTGAACCTCGTGCCACTGCACTTCGTAAGGAAGCGTCGTATCGAAATATTTGAGATGATTAGCCAGTATCTCATCAAAAGGTTTCGGTGCATAGATGGGGAGTGGGGTGCGGCGTCCCATCAAACCCATGGTCGAGATCAGTCCGAAAAGTCCATATACGTGATCTCCATGCAGATGAGAAATGAAGATAGCCTTCAGCTTCAGTGGATTGATGCCGAATTTGCGTAGCTGTTTTTGGGTCCCCTCTCCGCAATCAATCAAAAAAAACTGCTCATGTACATTGAGTACATGAGCAGAAGGATTGCGTTTCGGAGTCGGTAATGCCGAACTGCTACCCAATATGGTAACCCGAAACGTCATGGATAGATTTCACTATTTCTCTTCGGTCTCAGCAGCAGCCTCCATTTTGGCTTTCAACTCTGCCAAACCAGAGATGTCTCCCAAAGTGGTCTTTTCAACTGAAGCGTTGATCTTCTTAACTGAATCTTTAGCTGCTTCGTCAGCACGTTTCTTCTCAGCCATTTCAGCCTGAGCCTCGGCGCGTTTAGCATCCTCGTGCAGACGAGAGTGAGACAGAATGATACGTTTGGTTGCTTTCGAGAATTCTACAACTTTGAAATCGAGAGTCTCACCAACTTTAGCAGTGGTGCCGTCCTCTTTTACAAGCTGTTTAGCAGGAGCAAATCCTTCGATGTTCTCACCCAAAGATACTACTGCACCTTTGTCGCTGATCTCGGTGATGGTGCCGCTGTGAACAGTGTCAACTGCAAACTGCTGCTCAAATGCGTTCCATGGATTCTCTTCGAGCTGTTTGTGACCCAGGCTCAGACGACGGTTCTCTTTGTCGATCTCGAGAACGATCACTTCGATATCTGCACCCAGCTGAGTGAATTCTGAAGGATGTTTAATCTTCTTGGTCCAGCTCAAATCTGAGATGTGGATCAAACCATCGATACCCTCTTCGATCTCAACGAATACACCGAAGTTGGTGAAGTTGCGAACTTTAGCGGTGTGGCGTGAACCAACTGCATATTTGGTTTCGATGTCAGCCCAAGGATCCGGAGTCAGCTGTTTGATACCCAGTGACATTTTGCGCTCTTCGTGATCGAGGGTCAGGATGACAGCCTCTACCTCGTCGCCCACTTTCATGAACTCTTGTGCTGAACGCAGGTGCTGGCTCCAAGACATCTCAGATACGTGGATCAGACCTTCAACACCCGGAGTGATCTCTACGAATGCACCGTAGTCAGCCATAACAACTACGCGGCCTTTAACTTTGTCACCAACTTTGAGGTTGGGATCCAAAGCGTCCCATGGATGAGGAGTAAGTTGTTTCAGACCCAGAGCGATACGTTTCTTGGCATCGTCGAAGTCCAAAATAACGACATTGAGCTTCTGATCGAGTTTGACGATCTCTTCGGGGTGATTTACGCGGCCCCAGCTCAGGTCGGTGATGTGGATCAAACCGTCTACGCCACCCAGGTCGATGAATACACCGTAAGAGGTGATATTTTTAACAGTACCTTCGAGGATCTGACCTTTTTCGAGTTTCGACATGATCTCTTTTTTCTGAGCCTCGAGTTCGGCTTCGATCAGAGCTTTGTGTGAAACCACTACGTTGCGGAACTCCTGGTTGATCTTAACCACCTTGAATTCCATGGTCTTGCCTACGTAAATGTCGTAATCGCGGATCGGTTTAACGTCGATCTGAGAACCGGGCAGGAAGGCTTCGATTCCGAATACATCGACGATCATACCGCCCTTAGTACGGCATTTGATGTAACCCTTGATAACCTCGTCTTTGTCCAGAGCCTCGTTGACACGATCCCAAGAACGGAGCTGACGAGCTTTTTTATGTGAGAGGACCAGCTGGCCTTTTTTATCCTCAGCGCTCTCTACATATACCTCTACTTTTTCGCCTACGGCCAGTTCGGGGTTGTAGCGGAATTCGCTGATGGGGATGATACCTTCTGATTTGTAGCCGATGTTAACGACCACTTCGCGTTTGTTGAGGCCAATAACGGTACCTTCTACTACCTCGCCTACCTGTACTTTAGAGAGAGTCTGATCGTACTGAGCGGCGATCTCCTCTTTTGAGGCGTTGTAGATGGCGCTGTCGTTCTCAAAAGCGTTCCAATCGAACGTCTCGAGATTGGCCGGAGCGGCTACGGTAGCCTGCTGATTTTCTGTTTTAGTTGCCATGTGTTAAAATTGTTTTGATAACTAATGTGTTAGACATTATTTGTAGAACTTTGTTGTAAAGTGTGCGGAGATTTTCGAGTGAAAAAACGGACACACTCCACCCAAAGCGCGACAAAGGTAGTGCTTTTTTCGGAAAATCAATATTTTCGAAGTGAAAAGTGTCTGATTTTTCGTGTTTTTAGCGGATTTTCGTTACCTTTCATGGCATTTTGAGAAGAGGAATCGGGTGTTACACTGTTTTTGTGCATGAACGGTTCTGCTTGACGGTGGAAAACGCTTTGCAGGGCTGGTCTGCAACAGAAAATTTTTTTGATGGATGATACGCAATTTGTCGTTACGGGTGATATTACCCGACAAATATGCATAACAAATCAACCCGGCAGGCGTTAAGTTTGTAGTTATAAAAATAAACGAGATGGAAGAGACAATCAAAATACATTGTGAGAATACCGGTAGTGAACTGCATGTTAAACCCGGAACGACACTTTCCGAGGTGCTTTCGATGTTGGCTCTGAAAAGTAAGAGTGAGACACCTTTTTTGGCAGCTTATGTCAATAATCGACTTAAAGAACTTTATTACCAGATATTTAATCCGGTTTCGTTGCGATTTGTCGATATCACGCACTTTGAGGGAATGCGGGTTTATCAGCGCACCCTCTTTTTTGTGATGCAGAAGGCGGTGCGAGATCTGTTCCCTGGACAGCGTCTGCATATCAAACACTCCGTTGCCAAAGGTTTTTATTGTGAGATTGAGGGCATGGAAGAGGTCTCTCTGGATCAAATCAAAGCGATAGAAAACCGGATGCATGAATTGGTTGCACAGGATATTCCGATTATTCGTCAAAAACTGCTTTCGGAAGAGGCGATTCAGTTGTACACCAAGTTGGGAATGCCGGATAAGATTGCGCTGCTTGAGACCCGTCCGCATCTCTATGTTACCCTTTATATGATGGCTGATCTGGCTGGGTATTTTTATGGATCACTCGCTCCGAGCAGCGCGTACGTGCCACTATTTGGATTGCATAAATATTATAAGGGGATACATCTGTCGGTGCCTTGTCGTACCCATCCTTCAGAATTGGAACACATGGTGCCACAGCGCAAGATGTTCGATGTCTTCAACGAATACACGCGTTGGGTTGATGTGCTCGGGGTGGCGACAATTGGTGCCCTCAATGCCCGTATTTTGGGTGGAGGTGGCGGAGATCTGATCAAAATTGCCGAAGCCTTCCATGAAAAGAAATTGGCTAACATTGCTGATCAGATCGCCGAAGCTAACGAAACGGGGGGAGGTCGCATTGTGTTGATCTCTGGCCCCTCGTCAAGCGGTAAAACAACCTTTGCAAAACGCTTGAGCATTCAGTTGCGTATTTTGGGGATGCATCCGGTGGTGATCTCGCTGGATGACTATTTTGTTAACCGGGAACAGACCCCGAAAGATGAAAAGGGAGAGTACGATTACGAGGCGCTTGAGGCAATCGATATTGAGCTGTTCAACAAACAGTTGATGCAGCTGCTCAATGGGGAAGTGGTCGAAGTTTCACGATATGATTTTATTACAGGAAAGCGCGTCTTCGATGGGAATCGGCTCAAAATGGATGACCGTTCGGTGATTATCATTGAGGGTATTCATGGGTTGAATCCCGGTTTGACTCCACATATTGACAATAAATTGAAATTCAAGATCTACGTTTCTGCCTTCACTTCGATTTCAATGGACAATATGAACCGTATAGCCACAACCGATAACCGGTTGATTCGTCGTATCGTCCGTGATTACAATACGCGTGGCAGTGATGCAACGGCAACTTTACGCCGTTGGGAGAGTGTGCGCAGAGGAGAAGATCGGCATATTTTCCCTAATCAGGAACAGGCGGATGTGATGTTTAATTCATCGCTGTTTTACGAGATTGCGGTTTTGAAAAGCCATGTCGAACCGCTGTTGCATGAGGTTCCCGATACGATGCCTGAATATGGCGAGGCCCATCGTCTGCTCAAGTTCCTCGATCAGTTCACGCCTCTCAATGGGAAGGAGATCCCTCCGACCTCGATCCTGAGAGAGTTTATCGGGGGAAGCAGCTTTACTTATTAGTAAAGTAAAATGAAGCTGTTTGGATTCGAAAAATGTTGATTGCGGTCCGAAAAACCGTTGGTGCAACTCTTCTGTCGATCTGAGAAGGGTGTGTGCCGATAGGGGAGGTAAAGCCTGCAACAGATTGTGTCAGTACGGCTATGATCCGATAGGCTTAAGGGGCTGGATGGAGGGTTCAGAATCAGAAGGAATGATTATGTAGTTGTAGGGTGGTGTAACTTTACGTCGAAATGGTTTGTACTCTGTTTATAACTTATTGGTCAGCCCTTTGTTTCGCCGGGAAAGTTTCGTAGTTTTGTACCGTTTTCTCAATAAGGAGCTGTTTGATCTGCTCCTTTTCTGATGGATCAGAAAGAATCATAACAATTTTATATATGTCACAAGATAAATTTGTTGAACGCCACATCGGTATGAATGACCAGGAGCTGGCTCAAATGCTCCAGGTGATTGGCGTCAAAAGTGTTGAGGAGTTGATTTCGCAGGTGGTACCTGCGACGATCCGTCTCAAACAGCCTCTCAATTTGCCGGCTGAAGGTATGAGCGAATATGAGTTCATGAACCATATTCGTGAGATTAGCCGCAAAAACAAAATCTACCGCAGTCTGATCGGTATGGGCTATTATGGTACTGCCTCTCCGGCTGTTATCCTGCGTAACGTGTTTGAAAATCCGGCTTGGTACACCTCTTATACCCCTTACCAGGCGGAAATCTCACAAGGTCGTCTCGAAGCCCTGTTGAATTTCCAGACAGCTGTAATTAGCCTGACCGGTATGGAGGTAAGCAACTGCTCGCTGTTGGACGAGGCGACAGCAGCTGCTGAGGCTATGTTGATGATGTTCGCTCTCCGTTCACGTGAGGCGGTCAAAGAGGGACGCAATGTGCTCTTTGTCGATGAGAACATCTTTCCTCAGACACTGGATCTCTTGTTGACCCGTAGCGAACCGTTCGGAATTGAAATTATCAGCGATCGGTTCGATAATTATACCTTTACCGGTCGGGAGTTCGGTGCTATTGTGCAGTATCCGGCTGCCAACGGTGAGGTGCGCGATTACGAAGATTTTACCGCTGCAGCTCACAGCCGTGGTGTATTGGTTACCGTGGCAGCAGATATTCTGAGTCTGGCTCTGCTGAAGGCTCCAGGCGAATGGGGTGCCGATATCGTGGTTGGTTCTACTCAGCGTTTCGGTATTCCGATGGGCTTTGGCGGTCCGCATGCAGCCTATTTGGCAACGCGCGATGCCTACAAACGTAATATGCCTGGTCGTATCATCGGCGTTTCGATCGACCGATTGGGAAACAAAGCGTTGCGTATGGCGCTGCAGATGCGTGAACAGCATATCAAACGTGAACGTGCCACTTCGAATATTTGTACCGCTCAGGCGCTGTTGGCTACGATGGCCGGTTTCTTTGCCGTTTATCACGGAGCTGAAGGAATTCGCCGCATTGCGCTCAATGCCCACGCTCATGCAGTAGCTGTTGCTGAAGGACTCGAAAAATTGGGTTATGAACTTTCGACCCGCAGTATTTTTGATACGATCGAGGTGGTTGCCAGTGCCGAGAAGATTCGCCCGTTGGCTCTGGAGCAGAAGATCAACTTCTTCTATGTGGATGAGAATCTGATCAGGATGAGCTTCGATGAGGTGTCGAACTTGGCTGAAGTGAATACGGTTCTTTCGATCTTTGCCAAAGCAGCCGGTAAAAAGTTCACTCCGCTGAAAGAGATCGTAGAAGAGAGCCATATTACCAAAAGCATGCAACGAACGTCAGCTTATCTGACGGAACCTGTTTTCAAAAAATACCACAGCGAAACTGACATGATGCGTTACATCAAGAAATTGGAGCATCGTGATATTTCGTTGGCTGATAGCATGATTTCGTTGGGTTCATGTACGATGAAATTGAATCCGGCCGTAACCATGATGCCGTTGAGCTGGGCCGAGTTTGGGAACATTCATCCGTTTGTCCCTGCCGATCAGGCCGAAGGTTATATGGAGATGATCAACGAACTCTCCAAAGATTTGGCGACGATTACCGGTTTTGCAGGTGTGTCGTTGCAACCGAACTCAGGTGCTACCGGTGAGTATTCCGGTCTGATGGTGATCCGTGCTTACCACCAGAGCCGTGGTCAGGGATTCCGTAATATCGCATTGATTCCTGCATCGGCTCACGGTACCAACCCCGCATCGGCTGCTATGGCTGGTATGCGTACGGTGACGGTTGCTTGCGATGAGGCTGGTAACATCGATGTCGATGACCTGCGTGCCAAAGCTGAGGCTAATGCCAGCAATCTGGCATGTATTATGGTGACCTATCCGTCAACACATGGCGTTTTCGAAAATCGTATTCGTGAGATCGTTGAGATCGTTCATGAAAACGGTGGCCAGGTCTATATGGATGGTGCCAATATGAATGCTCAGGTAGGTTTGACCAATCCGGGTTACATTGGAGCAGATGTTTGCCACCTGAATCTGCATAAGACCTTTGCGATTCCGCACGGTGGTGGTGGCCCTGGAGTTGGCCCGATCTGCGTCGCCCAGCATTTGGTTGAATTCTTGCCTGGACATGCTATTGTACAAACAGGTGGAAGCAACGGTATTACCTCTGTAGCTGCAGCTCCGTTTGGTAGCGCGTCGATTTTGCCGATTACCTATGGCTATATCAAAATGCTCGGTGCAAACGGTTTGCGCCGTGTAACCGAAATGGCCATTGTCAATGCAAACTATATGGCATCGGCTTTGAAGGGTGAATATGATGTAGTTTACACCGGTGAAACCGGCCGTGTCGGTCATGAGATGATTCTTGACCTGCGCCATTTCCGCAAGGAGTTCGGCGGTGTTGAGTGTGCCGATATTGCACGTCGTTTGATGGATTACGGCTTCCATGCTCCGACCCTGTCGTTTCCTGTGCATGAGACCCTGATGGTGGAACCGACGGAAAGCGAACCGAAAGCAGAACTCGATCGCTTTATGGAGGCACTGGTTGCTATTAAACATGAGTGTGAAGAGATCCGTGACGGTAAAGCCGATATTGACGATAACGTAGTGAAGATGGCTCCCCATACGGCAGCTGAGTCTATTTCGGATTCATGGAGTCACCCGTACAGCCGTGAAAAAGCGGTATTCCCGCTGCCATGGATTCGCGAGAGCAAGTTCTTCCCCTATGTAACCAAGATTGATGGAGGATACGGTGACCGTAACTTGCAGTGTACTTGTGCTCCATTGTATGAAGAGTAAGTAAATAACCAAAATAAGTTTTAGCAATGAAAATCGGAGAAAACGAAAAAACATTTGTAGCGTTGAGCTATGAGCTGACCGTTGACGGTGAGGTCGTTGAAAAGGTAACGGCTGAAAGCCCGCTGCAATTTATATATGGTGCAGGATTTCTGTTGCCAAAATTTGAGGCTCATCTCAAAGGCCTTTCAAAAGGTGACGAGTTTGCTTTCCATTTGGATACAGAAGATGCTTATGGTCCAGTAATCAGCGAGGCTGTAGTGGATCTTCCCAAAGAGGTGTTCATGGTGGATGGCAAAATCGAAGATGGTTTGTTGGAGATTGGTAACCAACTGCCGATGAGCGATAATCAGGGCAACCGTTTGGTTGGTGTGGTTAAGGCTGTTAAAGATGATGTCGTTACCATGGACTTTAATCATCCGATGGCTGGCAAATCGCTGGATTTCAAAGGAAAAGTGGTTGAGGTGCGTGAGGCAACTCCGGCAGATCTGGCTCCAATGAACGGTGGATGCAGTTGTGGTGATGGCTGTGGTGACGGTTGCGGTAGTGGCTGTGGTGATAGCCATGACGGCGGATGCAGCTGCTGCCATTAATAGACTTTAACAATGTAAATATTGGGTGAATAGTTTGGCTGTTTGCCAAAGTATAGCGGAGAGAAATCAATACGATTCCTCTCCGCTTTTTGTATGGTTGACGATGTGGAAGAGGGGCGAGTTAATAGTTGTGATTGCGGCTGGCAAACAGGGCGTTTTAGACAATCACGCAATACATCTGGCATTGGACTTCAGGAACAGGTTGCATTCTAATTGTGGTGCGATTGTAGTAGCTCTGATATGATATGTTGTCTTAAATTTTTGCTGAAACAATGAAATTGACAGGTTTGTATGACACATTTATTTGATTATATAATGTATATTTGTCAAAAGAGCAATTGTTGCGAGGTGAAAAGTCTTGCTGCTAGATGAGAAGTTAGATAACATGTACGTTGTAGATCTTGGAGTAAAGCATTTTGAAGATTTTTAAATTGTTCTTGTTTTTGTTGCAATTTATGTAGCAGCATTGTATTTATAAGATGTTTTATTTAAATTTAATATCATCTATTTATACACATTATACACAGCTATTATTGAATCATGCCTAATTACGCTAATATATTCACGATTTTGCTTACGATGGCATTTGTCATCTGTGTGGGTGGTGCGATTCTGCTTTTTTTACGAGGACGAAACAACCGTTCACGGCGACTATTGGCGGGTATTATGTTGGCGTGGGGACTTATCTATGTGATTCATGTTGCTGGGATGTTTTTTGGAAATCAGTATTTGAATTTTATTAGAACTGATGTAGCTGATCCAGTAGTATTGGTTGGAGGAAACTTATATTTGATCATCCTTTTGCTCTATCCTTTGGAGATTGTGCGTCCTGGATGGCTCAGTCTAAAACGGGTAGGTATAGTGTTGCTCCCCTATGTGTCAGTAACACTCCTGTATTACTTTGTCTTGTTTTTGTTAGGTCAAAAAATACTCGTGTTGCATAATATAGGGCAACTCATAGAACATATCGGAGAGTTTAATGTCTGGTATCGCCTGTTGATGACTCTCTCTATTATTATTTATCTTGCATTCCTTTTCCGATTAACTTGTCGCTATCAAAAATTTTACCAGCAGTGGTGTTGTAACAACTATTCCGATGACGAGGACATAAATATTGCATGGTTACGTCAATATGGTATCGGTGTGATGTTGATTGGAGTTGCTTATTTTTGGTTGCTATTTGATGGAAATACATACTGTATCATTGTGCACAACCTTACGGTACAATGTTTCTTTTGTTACACACTCTACAAAGGTCTCTTCCACGATAATCCATACACAGAGAATTTTTCAGTTATACACTGGATGAAGCGGATGCATTGCAGAAAGCTGAACTTAGAGAAAAACAATTGTCTGCCGGTACGGTCTGTGTTCCGGAGAGCGAAAGCGCATTTTTAAAGAAATTACCTGCTTATCGTGATGAGGTGGCCAATTGGATGATAGAGAAAAAACCGTATCTGAATCCGAGTTTTAAGCTTATCGATGTATCGGAAATTTTGCCTTTAAACCGGACATATCTGTCGCGTGTGTTCAACGATGGTTTTGGAGATAGTTTTAGCAATGTGGTACGAGATTACCGCATACGTGAGGCAGAATGGATGCTTACCAATCGTAAAGATATATCAGTAGGGCAGGTGGGCGAACTTTGTGGTTTTTCTTCTTCTTCGGTTTTTCACCGCGCTTTCGTGCAGAGTCACGATGGACTGACTCCCAATCGCTATCGCAAACAGTTGGAAGAATACTAATTTTTTATTGTATTTTCAGTCAAGTCGTTAGCTTCTAACCTATTCCCATGCCTGCTTTTTACAATTTGTAAATTTATAATTTGCAAGTTTTATTTTACAATTTGCGAATTTAATTTGACAAAAAGGAAACAATCTTCCTGCCTTCCTCTTGCAACTTTGTATGACATCATGAAGGTGCTCTATTCCCGATAAGTTATTCGGACATACGGATATAGACACATTTACGGAATAAAGTCATGTTTCATCTTTCATATATAAAGATACATGGCAGAGTTTTTCATGAATCAAATGCTGGTTAATCGTTGTTTTGTAGTGTTTGAGGTACAAAGAGATTTGCCAAGATGTTTTTCCAAAATGTGATCCAGTAACATCTTTGCGTTATTTTACTGCTACCTGATCATTTCCATCTCGCATTAATCGATTCACTGTTTTAACCGGCGAAAACTGCGTTTAGCACGTGAGGGGAATGAAGAAGGTAATTGTCATATTGAGTATCTCTTTATGGGCTTGGCAATTGTATGCCCAACAGGATCTCCATATCTGTATTCATCCATGGGCCGTTTTGCGTGACAGTGTGTTATGTTCGCAAAAACATGCAGATCGTACAATCATTATTGTGGATTCATTGATTCCACCCATTCTTTTCGATGTCAATAAATCCGATATTCGGATAACCCCACAACTTACTGAGGCTATTAATTTAATTCAGGACAAAAAGGGTGTACTTGCTCGAATAAGTATTGTTGGGAGTGCATCTCCAGACGGTTCTTCAAAATGGAATCAAGAGTTGGGATTGAATCGGGCTGAAGCGTTAACCCGTTATATAGTTCAGAAAACAGAATTGGATTCCAGTATGTTCCATGTCTGCAGTCGGGGAGAAGATTGGGAATTTTTGGGCGAAATATTGGATGAACGTAAGGATTTCCCGAATGGGGAGCATATCCAATCTATTATATTGGAAGAGACAGATAATGAGGTTCGCAAACGAAAAATACAAGAACTTGATGGAGGACAGACCTGGCATTTATTGATTGAGGAGTTGTTTCCACAGTTGAGGAATGCACGTTTGGCGATAGTGTCTGTTTATCCCAAGTTTGAGCCGATTGCATCGGAGTATACACTGAAGAGGCCACCGATGATGGCCTTGACTCAAGATGATTTAAGGTCGCCGAACTTTCTTCTTGCAACGATAAATGAGCCTCAAAGCATAAGATGGAAAATTGCGGTTAAAAATAACTTGTTGTTTGATGCAGTATTGGTTGCAAATCTGGGCGTAGAGATTAGTCCATGGACGCATTGGTCGCTCGATATCCCGGTATGGTATTCTCCGTACAACATCTCCTCGACTCGTAATATTCGTTTACTGGCCGTACAACCCGAGATTCGATGGTGGTCTAAAGAGGCTATGAACGGTCATTTTGTCGGTTTGCATACCCATGTCGCCGGATTTAACATAGCCCTGAATGATTATGCCCGATATCAGGACCCTAATCATGCGTTATGGGGGTTGGGTGTGAGCTATGGCTATGCGATGACTCTTGGTAAAAGTGCGCATTGGGGATTGGAATTCACGTTGGGAGCAGGGTTCGCTCAGTATCACTATGACGCTTATCGAAATGCGAGTAATGGCCCCAAATTCAGATCAGGGTCAGATTGTTATTGGGGGATTACCCGTGCAGGAGTGACGCTGTCATACAGGTGGACGCTTTTACGTAAGAACAGGAAACATTGACAGTCATGAGTAAGCGTCGTAAATATATATCGTTGATGAGCTGTCTTGTGGTCTGGTTGGTATCCTGTGATACAACCATACACGAATATCCCCAGACCGAAGAGAACGCATTGATTTTACTGGAACTCAATGCAGATCGTACGCCTCCTCAATATTACAAAGAGGTCACGTATGATCATGAAGGCAATTATCAAGAGGCAGAACTTGAGGCGACTTTATCGGATGCCTATATTCCAGACGAACGTCTTAGCATGCGTCTGATTGCGGAACTGTATAAATTGTCTTCTGTTGAGGATCGGGTTGATCAAGGAGTTCTTGTGGCTCGCCGTATTGTGACTGTAGATCGGTTGAAGGAGGCTCCACAGGATACTCTGAAATTTCATGTGCCAGCGGGGATTTATCGGGCTTTGACGTGGGCCGATTATTCGTTAAAGGATAATGCGAATGATTGGCACTTCAAAACTGACCAACTGGATGCCGTACAGGTTGATGTGGATCATAAGCCACGTGACAATCATCATAAAAATTCGGCAGCCGGTAAATGTAATTTTTCGGTAGATTTTGATTTGAGTAAAAGCGGCGATCCGATTATTTGGAGTGAAACACGTTCTACACCATCTGCGGATCTTGTTGTGCCGGTATATTTGGATAGAGCCGTAGGCCGGTTTCGCTTGTGGGCGACAGATCTGCAAGAATTTTTAAAGAGCGGGAATCGTATAGAGGATCTTAGCGTTCAAATTGTTTACAAGCAATATGTAAGTGCCGGTTACAATGTCGATACGGAAAATCCTAATCGTTTTGTTCAAACACAAACGATGGAGACTATTCCCTCACTTGTTCCGGAAGACGGCAGTGTGTTGTTGGCTTATGATTACGTTTTGACATCATTAGATAAAGAGGATCATGTCCTGATTGATGTTTTTATTTATAAGGATGATCGAGAGTTGAACCACTATCAGAATATTACGATTCCACTTCAGCGGAATAAGGAGACAGTAATCAAAGGCCCCTTCCTGACCCAAAAAGTGGGAAGTGGAGATATAGGTATTGATGATGATTTTGATGGAGGGTTTGAAGTAGTGATTCCAGATTAACATTAGCTCTAAACATAGAATTATCAAATTAAAGAAGTCATGAATATGAAGAGATTACACAGTGTTTTGTTGGGAGGCATGGCGAGCTTGCTGTTTTCGGCATGTTCTCAAGATTTGGACCAGACAGGGCCCAATCCAGGCGAAGAGGTAGTGCGCATTCAACTAGAAGCTCCGGAAGCGATGCAGTTGACGCGTAGCGTTGCCGGTACCAACAGTGCCAAAGGTGGTTTGACGAATGTTGATTGGACCAAGTATGACGTGCGTTATCAGCTTGCAGTTTATTCGGAAGATGGTACACAGCTGCTTATTGCTCCACAATCGAAGGTGTATGACACATATGGTCCGGCCACTTTCGAATTTCGATTGACCCCCAATACTACCTATAAATTCGTAGCTTGGGCCGATTTCGTAACTCAGGGATCCGAAGAGGATTTGCATTACAATACAGCAGATCTTACCCATATTTCGATTATCACCGATAATGATCAGGATAAAACGATCAACGATGAGAGTCGCGATGCCTTTTTCGTTACGAAAAACATAGCAGTTGGCCAAACCTTAAATGAATCGTTGACTCTGAAACGTCCTTTTGCCAAAATACGTGTTGTTACAACCGATTGGGATGAAAGCAACGGAGCCGTTGCGAAACCGGATAACTTTAAGATTACCTATCATGATTGCAAGCGTTTTTCAGGCCTGAATGCAGTGAGTGGCGAGGCCATTGGAGAAGCAGATGCGGATGCTTCGACCGTTTATGTGGCTGAAATTGCAACGGATGCGAGTGGAGAAAAATTTTATGAAGGAGGATATGATGCTACGTCAACCAATCGAACTTTGATTGTCGATTATTTGTTGGCGACATCGGATCAACAAGCTATTCATTTCAAACTCGATATGCTGGCCGGCACAACGCCTATTATCAGTCGGGATTTTACGACTAACATACCAATCCAACGAAATTATCTGACTACACTCATCGGAAATCTGTTATCGGTAGGTGGGTCGATAACGATCGATATTGACGAAAACTTTGACGGTACTGAAAATACGGTGGAGGTAAAAGATCCCAAATACATTACCTATACAGCTACGCAGGAGATGGATTACAACGATCGTTTCTGGGGAACTGATCTTACATTTATACCTGAGCAATGCACCTATAATGCCGAAACGGGCGAGGGTAAATGGGCCTATACGGGGATTGTGACAGAAGTCGAGTTTAGTGCATTCAATGGAGAAACAACACTGCGAAGCATCATTCTTCCGGAAGGCATTACTTATATTGGCAGTAATGCTTTCAACAACAGCAGCCTCGAGGCGATCACTCTTCCAGAGAGTCTCGAGGAGATCGATGAATATGCATTTTCTAAAACGAATCTGACGGAGATAGTCATTCCTGCTAATGTTGAGTTATTGGGAAGTTCAGCATTTCAAGGAGCTTCCAGTCCTGTTTCTCCACTGAAAAAGGTTGTTTTCGAAGGGAACAAGATTCACACCATTGAATCGAACACATTCCAAGACTGTCAGAATCTGCAGGAAGTCCAGTTGCCGGAAGGCTTGACAACTATCAGATACAATGCTTTTATAAGATGTTATGCTTTGGAAGAGATTACCATCCCCGATGCGGTTACGGTAATTGAGAAACAAGTGTTCAGTCAGTGCACGTCGTTAAGGAGAGTGAATCTTGGAACACAGCTTGAGTCTATTGGATATCATGCTTTCAATGAGTGTTTGGCATTGGAAACCATCGTATGTCCTGATGAAACGCCGGCTACATTAGGCGAAGAACCATTTCCGGTTTCAGATGGGTGGGGCTCTTATACAGCAAATTACAAAATCTATGTTCCCGACGATAAAGTCGACACTTATCGGGCCGCATGGCCTGCTTATTGGGATACATCATCCTTTGTGCCAACAAAAGTTATCTACCCTATGAGTTCTATGCCTACGGAATAAAAGGTAATTCTCATATTTATTCCCGGACTATATATTTTATGGTCCGGGATTTTTTATGTCAACGATATTTGTCTTTTCGAACCGTGTAAACATTATGAAATTCCATTGATGGTGATGAGTCTCGCAGATTTCTTAGTTCTTCTCTGCTTGTCGTATCAGTGCGAACAGTACATATCCCTAAAATAAGCCACTCCAAATTTATTTTTACTATATTCATTGGAGTAGTAGAGGGGAAAATGCTGAACAGTGATCATTAAAAACGAAGTCCGGAATAAGGAGGACTATTTGTCATAGCGCTGCCTTTCCGAACTTCGTTTATTGTGTGGGTATACCTTACCTATGTAAAGAGCGATCTCGCTAAAACATACAAATGATGTTTTGGCGAGATCGCTCATCTGATTTCAAGGCCATCATGGGATAGCTCTTAAATTATTAGTCGGATTACTGTGCCAAGAAGGCCAGCAAAACACCGGCTGCTACGGCACTACCGATCACACCGGCCACATTCGGGCCCATAGCATGCATCAGCAGGTAATTCGATTTGTCATATTTCTGACCCATTTCCTGCGATACGCGGGCTGCGGCAGGCACAGCAGATACGCCGGCATTACCGATCAGCGGGTTAATCTTCGCATCTTTAGGCAGGAACAGGTTGAAGAGCTTCACGAAAAGTACACCGCAAGCCGAAGCTACGAAGAATGCAAATGCTCCCATAATGAAGATGTAGATTGATTTCGGTGTCAGGAATGTGGTTGCCTGAGTCGAAGCACCTACGGTAAAGCCCAACAGAATCGTCACGATATCGGTCATGGAACCGCTGGCAGTGTTGGCCAAACGTTTGGTGACACCACACTCTTTGAGCAGGTTACCGAAGAAGAGGGTTCCCAGCAGCGGAATAGCTGACGGAACGACGAAGGTCGTTAACAACAGACCGATGATCGGGAAGAGGATCTTTTCGGTGGTTGATACCTGACGGGGTGGTTTCATGCGGATCAGACGCTCTTTTTTGGTGGTCAGCAGGCGCATAACGGGAGGCTGAATCACTGGCACGAGAGCCATATAAGAGTATGCTGAGATTGAAATTGCACCCAACAGATCCGGAGCCAATTTACTGGTCAGGAAGATTGCAGTCGGACCATCTGCACCACCGATGATACCGATAGCACCGGCTTCAGCAGCATTGAAGCCTAAAGCCAATGCTCCCATATAGGTGATGAAGATACCGATCTGGGCAGCTGCACCGACCAACATCAGTTTTGGATTGGAGATCAGGGCCGAGAAATCGGTCATCGCTCCGATACCCAAAAAGATCAGCGGTGGATAGACTCCTTTGATCACACCGAAATAGAGATAATTCAGTACGGATCCGTCTTCATAAATACCGATTTCCATACCGGGAGTAAACGGAATGTTACCGACCAGAATACCGAATCCGATCGGCACGAGCAGCATCGGCTCGAAGTTGCGGCTGATGGCCAGGTACAAGAAGGCCAAGCCGACCAGAATCATAACCAGGTGACCAACCGTAATGTTGGCAAACCCTGTGTTTGCAATGATCTGGTTCAGATTCTCCCCTAAAAACGAGAAGAAACCTGTGCTTGCTGTGGTTACTTCTGCCAACATAGCCTATCCGATCGTTAAAAGTGTGTCACCTTCCAGAACTGAATCTCCTTTGTTTACTTTCAGCTCTACAATGATGCCGTCGCGATCGGCGTCGATATTGTTCTCCATCTTCATCGCTTCGAGTACCAGCAGATGTTGACCTGCGGTTACACGATCACCTTGACGTACTTTGATATCGACGATTACGCCTGGCAGCGGACTCTTGACAGCCGCACCTGCACTCTTCTTGGCAGCGGCTTTGGCAGTCGAGATCACTTCGGCAGTCGTTGCGGCAGAGGTCGAAGCCGGTGTCGGTTTGGTCACTTTGATCACCTTAGAAGTCTTGCCTTCGATCTCCACTTCATATTGAGTACCGTTCACGGTAACGTCGGCGATGTTATCCTCCACACTGTTGATGGAAACCTCGTATTCGGTTCCGTGGATGTTGAATTTATATTCCTTCATGTTGTCTTATTTTTCTGTTTTGAACTGATTTCTCGCTTACGGCTATTTGTGAAGCGGCTGAGTCAGACCGTAGATTTTGGAGCTCCACGGTGAGTAAGCCTTGGCGACACGGTTGATGGTCAATACATGTGATTCGATGTCGTGCATCTCATCCTGGTACATCTTCAGTGCCATACCGATTGCTGCGATTTCGGCACCTACAATGGCTCCGTCATCCTTTTTCTTCTCAGTCGGAGCGACAGAGACACCAGCTGCCTTTTGTTTGTTGCGTTTGGCGATTCGGATCATGATCTTACCCAAAGCCCAGAAAGCAAAGTAAAGAAGGATCAGTGCCGAGAATACCACCGCAACAGCGGTAATGGTCATCGTGAAACCGAGTGGGTCAGCCTGACGCATTTTTTCGTGTTTAGGCATTGGCGGATTGATGTCGTTGGTAGCATTGGGCGTAGTGCTGGTCAATGCTGTGAAAACAACATCCTGACTGCCATCGGCGGCCAAAGTACGTCCGATTGAGATATCGGCCTTTTGGTCTGCCAGATTGTAGGTGACTTTGTCGATTGTATCGCGGCCATTGGCGTCGAGGAATGATAAAGTCACCAACTGGTTGGGCAGTTGAGTATCTACCGAGTCAGGCGTGTAACCCGGCAGGGTTGCCGGATCTGAAGTTTCACCCGTCAGCGTGAAATTCGTATGGAAGGTGCCTTTGGTTTCGGAACCTTCACAGAAGAATACGACGTATCCTCCCGGAGCGAGGGTCGTACGGGTATCCCCCTTGGGAATACGGTACGAGAAGTTCTTACCGCTGGTTTCGAGAACGAGGTAGCAACTGGCCAGATCAATTTTTGAGTGGCCTGCATTGCGCAACTCGATCCACGATACGCGGTGGCCGTAATCATCTTGATAGTTGTTGCGGTTTTTAACCAACAACTCGTTGATAATTACATCCTTTGCTCCCTGAGCAAAGGTGGCCGGAGCCGCACCCAGCAACAGAAGCAGTCCTGACAATAATACTCTCTTCATTACAACGGAATATTAGAGTGCTTTTTGGCAGGGTTGGACAACTTTTTGGTTGAAAGCGACTGCAGAGCACGGATGATGCGGAAACGGGTGTTACGCGGTTCGATCACATCATCAATGTAGCCATATTGTGCAGCCACATACGGGTTAGCGAATTTATCGCGGTAATCGTTCTCTTTTTCGGCAATGAATTCAGCTTTTTTAGCTTCGTCTTCGATAGCTGCGATCTGTTTCGATTCGAGCACCTCAATGGCACCTTTGGGACCCATAACAGCAATCTCGCCGGTAGGCCATGTGTAGTTGATATCGCCACGCAGGTGTTTTGAACTCATCACGCAGTATGCACCGCCATAAGCTTTGCGCAAGATAACCGTAACTTTAGGTACAGTTGCTTCACCATATGCGAACAGCAGTTTTGCGCCGTGGATAATGATACCACCATACTCCTGACCGGTACCGGGCAAGAAACCGGGAACGTCCACGAGGGTCACGATCGGAATATTGAAAGCGTCGCAGAAACGTACGAAACGGGCAGCTTTACGTGATGCGTTGATGTCGAGCACACCGGCCATATACTTCGGCTGGTTGGCGATGATACCGACGCTTTGTCCGTTGAAACGGCCGAATCCGGTTACGATATTGGCTGCGAACTGTTTCTGGCTTTCGAAGAAGTCACCGTTGTCGACAATGGCACGGATAACCTCCAATACATCGTAAGGTTTGTTCGGATTGTCAGGAATAATTTCATTGAGAGAGTCCTCCAGACGGTCGATAGCGTCGTTGCAAGCTACCATCGGAGCCTCTTCAAGGTTGTTCGACGGCAGGAAACTCAACAGCTTGCGGAGCGTTTTGATACCGTCCTCTTCGTTATCTACAACGAAGTGGGCTACACCGCTCTTGGCTGCGTGTACGGCTGCACCTCCCAGTTGTTCCTGTGTAACCTCTTCACCGGTGACGGTTTTTACCACTTTCGGTCCGGTTACGAACATGTAGCTGGTGCCCTGATTCATCAAAATGAAGTCAGTCAGTGCCGGTGAATATACGGCGCCACCTGCGCAAGGTCCGAAGATCGCCGAGATCTGAGGAATTACACCTGAAGCCAGGATATTGCGTTGGAAAATCTCAGTGTATCCTGAAAGGCTGTTGACACCCTCCTGGATACGGGCTCCACCTGAGTCGTTGATACCGATCACAGGAGCACCGTTTTTCATAGCCATATCCATCACTTTGCAGATTTTGGCTGCGAAAGTTTCAGACAGTGAACCACCGAAAATGGTGAAGTCCTGAGAGAAGACGTATACCAGACGTCCGTCGATAGTACCGTAACCGGTTACTACACCGTCGCCGAAATAGCTCTCTTTTTCGATACCGAAATTGGTACAGCGGTGTTTTACGAACATATCGAACTCTTCGAATGATCCTTCATCGAGGAGCATTTCAATACGTTCGCGGGCAGTTAGTTTGCCTTTTTTATGCTGCGAATCGATTCTTTTCTGTCCTCCTCCCATTTTGGCTTGTTCGCGGAAGGAGATCAGTTCTTTGATTTTATCCTGATTACTACTCATTATTTGGTCGAATCTACTGGTTTAGACAAGGTTTATTTGCCACATTCGCAACCTTTGGGATCTTCGCAAAGTTCAGTAAGAACACCGCCGGTCGATTTTGGGTGGAGGAATGCGATGTTAAGACCTTCGGCACCGCCGCGTGGAGTTTTGTCGATGAGTTGGATGCCTGATTCAGCACATTCTGCCAATACGCTGCCCAAACCTTCAACTGCAAATGCCACATGCTGAATGCCTTCGCCACGTTTTTCGATGAATTTTGCGATAGGACCATCTTCAGCGGTTGATTCGAGCAATTCGATTTTGGTCTGGCCGATCTTCAAGAAAGCTGTACGTACCTTCTGTGCAGGAACCTCTTCGATGCTGTAGCATTTGGTGCCCAGCAATTTTTCCCACAGAGGAATAGCAGTTTCAAGACTTTTGACCGCGATACCCAGATGTTCAATGTGTGATGGTTTCATGATCGTAATGTTTTTATTGTTGTGTTATTTATGTGTTTATTGTTAACTGTCTGTAAATTAATGAGATCTAATTATTTTTTTAGAACCTTACAAATTTAGCCGTATTTCTGGACTTTTCAGAGGAATTTTTAATTTTTTTCAAGAAAAACATTGTCATGCGCCTTTTGGATATAGATTGCAGACAAAAAGGATATTAATTGTTTGGTTAAACGGCGAAATTGAAGGATTATTGGCATAGTGGGAAGCTATTTGACGGTGTAGTAGCTGATCGGATCGATGATCGCAAAAATGAGTCAGTATGGGGGTATGAGTTATGCTGTTTGTAGTGTGCTAATGGCATGTGAGTGTAAATGCGGGACAAAATGAGGTTGCAAACAGGGAACGAGGAATCTGCGTCGGCGATAAAACTTTATGGCTAAGATCACGTTATATTAAAAGAAAAGGTTATATTTGTTTTATCGAGCCTGTGATTACGCAACCATACTCTGTGATAGGCAGGCTTATGTTAAACGGATTGAGACGATGAAAAGATCGATTTTAGTGTTGTTGGCGCTGTGGGGAATCTTGGGGATTCACACGAGCGTGCAGGCGCAGAATTTAGTGATCGGCTCACGGGTGTCTGAGTTAAAGACGTCCGAATATCTGCATGGCACCTTGCAGAAAGATCGTCCCATGTTAATCGAATTTTTTTATTCGGCGAGTGAACCTTGTCGTGATCGGCTGCCTGAATTGAATAAATTAGCCGGTGATTATGCCGGAAAGATTGATGTGTTGGTGTTGGCGAACGAAGATAGGGAGCGAATTATTCCTTTGCTGAAAGGGGAAAATTATGCTTTTGTAGTGGCTTTGGACGATGCCGGGAAAACATTCAACGCGTATGGAGTTCGATTCGTTCCGTTTAGTGTTTTGTTGGATGCGAAGGGGCGTGTATTGTGGTTCGGACATTCAGCCCGTTTGACTATTCCGGATCTTGAACAAGCTTTGTAATTCAAACGGCTGTTTTTTGATTGATGTAGGGCACTTTTTTGTCGGAATTTTCTTCCCGCTTTTGAGTTTTTTTGTTGCCTCTCGTTACTTCCTGTACCTTCCGTATCTCCTGTTTGCGCCTGTTTTCAACAGTGTTCATCCATTCCCTTCTACCCCGTAGAGGTTTCCCATTCGTTTCGCCCATTCTGCCCTAATTTTTATTAACTGGGGAATAAAAGCCGGGAATCTACATCGAATTTCATGCGATCTATGTGGGAATGACTCAATGAAATGCATTTGTCTCTGTAATGCGAACATTCTCTAAAAAATCTATGAAAGAAAATTGAATGCATTTCGATTCATCTGATCTATTCTGAAATAAAGAATTAACAACTTCTTGCTTTTAACGGGGGAGCTGGCTATAATCAGTTGGTTAGCTACTGGAATGGATCCGCATAAAATAGCAGCAGACTACCTTTTCAAGTAGTCTGCTGCGGTGTTATAGGTGGTGGTTGGTTTGCTTAATTCGCTGCTTTGAGTTTCAGAAATTTGTCGGTCTCAATTTTACTCTTGGCGTAGTTCAATGTGACACGGAAACTTTTACGCGATTTTTCGCTCGGCAGTTCGAACATGCTGTCCATCATGATGCTTTCGCAGATCGAGCGCAATCCACGAGCGCCGAGTTTGTATTCGATCGCCTTGTCCACGATGTAATCCAACACAGCAGGCTCGAAGGTGAGCTTAATCCCATCCAGTTTGAAAAGCTCGATATACTGTTTGATGATCGAATTTTTTGGTTCGGTCAAAATGCGACGCAGCGCGTCACGATCGAGCGGTTCGAGATAGGTCAGAACCGGCATACGTCCGATCAACTCAGGAATCAGCCCGAATGATTTGAGGTCCTGGGGCAGAATATACTGCATCATATTCTCGCGATCGACCCGTTCACGTTGCAGTTGCCCGTATCCGACAGCTTGGGTGTTGAGACGTTGTGCAATCTTCTTTTCAATGCCGTCGAATGCTCCGCCACAAATAAAGAGAATATTGGTTGTATTGACCTGAATGAATTTCTGATCGGGGTGTTTGCGACCTCCCTGAGGTGGTACATTGACAACCGTTCCCTCCAAGATTTTGAGCAGAGCCTGTTGTACGCCTTCTCCTGATACATCGCGGGTGATGGACGGATTGTCTCCCTTACGGGCGATTTTGTCGATTTCGTCAATGAAAACAATCCCCCGTTCAGCCTGTGCTACATCGTAATCGGCAACCTGAAGCAGGCGGGAAAGAATGCTTTCGACATCTTCGCCGACATAACCAGCTTCGGTGAGTACCGTCGCATCGACAATGGTGAAAGGTACGTTGAGCAGTTTGGCAATGGTACGGGCCAGCAAAGTCTTGCCAGTACCAGTCTGTCCTACCAAAATGATATTCGATTTGTCAATGTCGATTTCGCTGGCCTCCTGTGCGTGCATCAGCCTTTTGTAATGGTTGTACACCGCAACGGACAAATATCGTTTAGCGGCATCTTGTCCGATGACATATTGATCGAGGAAAGCTTTGATCTCAGCCGGTTTTTGCAACGTCTCCATCTCAATTCTTGGAGCGCTCATGCGTTGCATACGTTCGCTCTCAGCGAGCATTTCGTGTCCCCGTTCGATACACTGGTCGCAAATTTGTGATCCATCGCTGCCGGTGAACAGTACGCCCACCTCGCTGCGAGGTTGTCCGCAGAACGAGCAGCAATCTTCGTGGGGATATTTGTGATTGTTGTTTGCCATATGGTGCTTATGCCGATTTTGATACCACGACACACGGGGTGTCAAAATCGATAATGTGTAATTTTATTTCTGTTTTGCAGTTTTGCGCTTAACCAAAACCTCATCAATCAGACCATAATCTTTGGCCTCAGAGGCGGTCATCCAGTAGTCACGATCTGCGTCCTGTTCGATTTTTTTGATATCTACGCCAGAATGCTCGGAGAGAATTTCGTAGAGCTCCTGTTTGGTGCGTAAAATCTGTTTGGCCGTAATTTCAATGTCGGAGGCTTGACCCTGTACACCGCCCAGGGGTTGGTGGATCATGACGCGAGAGTGGGGCAGTGCAGAGCGTTTACCCGCTGCACCGGCTGTCAGCAAGATGGCAGCCATGCTGGCAGCCAAGCCGGTACAAATGGTGGCTACGTCCGAACTGATCAGTTGCATTGTGTCGTAGATGCCCAGTCCTGCCGTAACAGATCCTCCCGGAGAATTGATATAGATTTGAATGTCTTTTTCGGGTTCGGTCGATTCGAGAAACAGCAACTGCGCCTGAATGATATTGGCTGCATCATCGTTGATGGGTACTCCCAAAAAGATGATGCGATCCATCATCAAGCGGGAGAAGACATCCATCGTAGCGACATTCAACTGGCGCTCTTCAATGATGGTAGGTGAAATATATTCGTTGCTGATCGAACGGAAGTTGTGCAATTTCAAACTGCTGATTCCGGCGTGTTTGATTGCGTATTTCTCAAATTCATTCATGGTCGTAGCGAAATGGTGAAACTGTTGGTCTCGAGATCTCCGACAGTCTCCTTTTATAACTGAAAAGAATCTCTGTTGAAAAGATTGAAAAGGCCGCAGGAATCAATATCCTGCGGCCTCTGTTTATTTCTTAATGATCGGTCGATCGCGGAAAGGTTGAGATCCTATATCCGACGACCCGATCCCACAGGATTACTGTGCTGCTGCTTCGGCCAATTTGGCGAACTCTTCGGCGGTTACGGTAGCATCGCTGACGGTAATCTGCGGAACTACGGCGTCGATAACCTTCTGTTCGAAGATTTTTTCGTACACCTTGCGGCTCTCCTCTTTGTTTTCGAGGATGCTCTTAGCATAGTTGGCCAGCATATCGTCTGCAACCTGGCTCATACCGTAGTAAGCGAACTGCTGAGCTGCCATTGCTTTGGCCTCTTCGGTAGCCTCTTCCGGGGTAACCTCCAGTTTCAATTCGTTTACATAGTGTTTTTGCACGAGGTTCCATTTCATCATGTCGAGGAATTTGTCGAAATCCTTTTCGATCTCTTCCATCGAGAATTTGCCCTCGTTGATGGTATAAAGCCAGCGTTTGAGGAAGGCTGCAGGCAGTGTCAAGTTTGCTTTGTCGAGCAGCAACTTGCGAACGTCCAAAGTGAACAGGTAGTCTGCCTCGCGTTTCAAATCGCGCAAGATCTGTGCATCGATGTACTGTGCGAACTCCTCAGCTGTTTTTACATTGCCTTCGGGGAAAGCCATTTTGAAGAACTCTTCGTTCAATTCAGGCTCTGTGAAACGACGAATCTTGGTAATGGTCAGCGTAAATTTCGGATTGATGCCTTCCAATTCCGGTTCTTTAACCTGAAGAATAGCTGCGCGTTGTGCAGGGTTGGGATAGAGTTCATTTACATCTACCTCCATGGTATCACCCACCTTCTTGCCGAGGAACGGTTTGCGAGCAGCGTCGCTCATGCCGATCAGACCGACATAGGCCTCTTCGATCTTCATCTCGGGCTGATCCAAGGTAACGGTCAGTGCGTCTTCGGTCTCAACACTGTCAACATCTACCAGCTTGCCGAAACGACGGGTAAAGTTGCCACGATAGCCATCACGCATTTTATCTTCGATAGCGATCGCATATTTTTTAACTTTATCCTTTTTGCTCAATGCAATGTTGATTTCGGGAGCAATACCCACTTCGAATGCGAATTCGTATTCGGTGTCGTTGTCGAAATCGAGCGGTTGCTGTTTGTCGCTAGGAATCATGCCTCCGACCAGAGTCAGTTTTTCCTTTTCAATATAGTCGAAGCAACCTTTGGAAGCAGTACGGTAAGCCTCTTCGGCCACAACACCTTTGCGGTACATCTTATTGATGATGCTCATGGGAACCATACCCGGGCGGAATCCCGGTACGTTGGCTTTGCGTTTATAGGTGCGCAGGGCCTTGTCCACGGCCTCGTTGTAGTCGGCTTCGCCCACCGTTGCTTTGAGCAGGGTGGTTCCGTCTTCCAGATTCTCTCTTACGATGTTCATTTTGACTCTTTGTTATTTATAATTTTTTATCTCTTTCGTGCTCCGTTCCCGGACAAAAAACCGCCTGGAAATAAGGCGGTTGATTTTGTGCGGATAAAGGGACTCGAACCCCCACGCCATAAAGGCACTAGATCCTAAGTCTAGCGCGGCTACCAATTACGCCATATCCGCTCGAAAGTGCTGCAAAGATAGCGCTTTTTTTATTAGACCGCAAACAATCTTTGCTAATTTTATAACAGTTAAGTGAATAGCTTACGGAATATGGCCGAGTTTTTAGTGAGGGGGATGTCTGTGCTGGCAAAGAGGGTCTCTGATCCTATTTTTTGAAACCAATGCAAGTGTCTTTAGTATTTCTGAGGTGCATTGCACTTTGTTGCGACAGCGTCAAGATTCCACCTGCTCTTGCTATTTGTACCATTAAATTAAATAGGCAGGCTCGTTATTTTTCTAAATAAAGATCAATAGAGTGGACTACAAGGTTTGCGGTTGAATCGTTAATAGTGATGCCGAGACTTTGAAATAGGATCGCCCCTTGTTCACTATGGTAGAGAATAAATGCGTCTTCATGTCTTTCCAGTGAATCGGCGGGTATGATATCTGACAGGCTGTAACCAATTTTGGCTAATTGTCGCACCAGAATAGTATCGGTGGGCTCTTGGAAAAGCAATTTGCCCGAACCATCGTAGAGAGAAAGCGTGTCATGGTGCTGTTTCCAGTACGGTTCAGCCTCCATGTCCTCGTACCATTCATGCATGGGGTACAACCGTGAATACTCAGTAATATCGACACTCTCGTTGAAGGAGCTTGCCGTAATATACAGAGAGTGGTTGTTGGAGTCGTTAGCATTATTGGCCGCACAGTCTGATTCTGTGGAGCGATTTTTTTGTGACCATTGTTCAATATCGAGAGGTGTTAGCCCCGGAATGTAGGTGAACAGAGCCAGAATCCCGATTGCCGTATAAGTCACATAGAGGTAATGGCTGCTGCGACGCATAAGGAAGAGTCCCATGCAGCAGGTCATGATCAGACCAAAGACGATCAGATATACGCGATCTTCGGTCAGCCCATACTCATTGCAACGGCGGGCTACACCGATCCAGAACATCGTCAATGCCGGTAATGAGATCAGACTGAAATGGTTGTAAAACCAGTTGTAATATCGTTTGGTCAACAGGGTTTGTCCAGCTTGTGCAGCGACAGCCGTGGTAATGAAACCAAAGACGAGAAAGGCGATACCTCCTTCTGGTAATGTCCATTTGATCAGAATTTTGAAAAAATAGAGGTACAGCAGAACGGTGTAGATCAGGACCGCAGGTGAGAGAATCCAGTCGAGAAATATTTGCAGCAGTTTAGAGGTTTGTGTTCCAAAGGTCTCGGATTTTCGGTTAAAGGTGAGGAAAAGCAAGGGGAGAACTAATATAAAACTGAAAGACGCCATGTCATCAGAGACATGATCCAACCACGAGATGTCAAAAATAAATATGAAAGACGCATAGATAGCTTCCAATAGCATCCAGGTTATTCCGCTGACGATAAGCGCTGCAGCTCCATACAATACATAGCGTAGCAGCTGGATTATGAATTTCCGGTTGTCATTGTATTGACCAATAGTCAATAAAGCTAACAAACCGATTGTGGCTGTAACCCAGTAGGATATGTTGCCGGGACCCCAATTTTGTAGATTGATCCACCAAAATGGCAATACGACGCATCCGGAAAGATAATAAATGATACGACTTTTGTGTGTTGTGAACCATTTGTTGCATAGGATGGCCAAGATCAAAGCGAAGGGCATGATCATGATTTGATCTTGAGATGGCTTAATATCGGTATGCTCTCCCAAAATGCTGATGATGAAGTAGTAGCATGCGATAGCCATTTCAACCGGAGCAAGGCGGAAGGTCCTCACATTTTCGATGAAAAAAATTCGGATTTGTGTCAACGCTTTCATAGTCGTAGGGTTTTATGGAATGGGAGGTTGCTGTTCGCCAAAGTGCAAAATAGGGATGCAACGAGAAGCCAGCCTTACATAAATAAACGAGTTGAGCTGTCTTTTCGCGATACAACAATCCTGGCAATAGGATGAGAGCGTAATATCAATGGAGGACGTGTGTCAGAACACGTCGTCGGATTATCGGTCGAATTCGAGTGCGCGGCCATGTAGCGAGTCGCTTAACTCGCCATTTTCGTAGGCAATGTGACCGTTGACGATTGTGTGGGTGACACAATGTGAAAACTCCGTGCCTTCAAAAGGAGACCAGCCGCATTTTGACCGGATGTTTTCACGTGCAACTTGCCACGATTTGTGGGGATCGACAATGACAATATCGGCATAGTACCCCTCGCGCAAAAAACCACGTTGATGTATGGCGAACCGAATGGCCGGGGCATGACACATCTTTTCGACCACCTTTTCGATCGGGAAGATCCCCTGTTTGCTCAATTCGAGCATAGCCACTAACGAGTGTTGTACCAACGGGCCTCCGGACGGAGCGCTCCAATAGGGTTGCAATTTTTCATCGAGCGTGTGTGGGGCATGATCGGTTGCTACAACATCTACCCGGCCATCCAGGATACCCGCGCGCAGTGCATCGCGATCGGCCGCACCTTTGACCGCTGGATTCCATTTAATCAGATTTCCTTTGGCGGCATAATCGGCGTCAGTGAACCACAGATGGTGCACACAAACTTCGTTGGTAATCTTCTTGTCAGCCAGCGGTTTGTTGTCGAAAAGTGCCAATTCGCGGGCTGTGCTCAAATGCAGAATGTGCAGGTTTGTGCCATAACGATCTGCTAACTCTACAGCTTTTGCACTCGAACGGTAGCACGCCTCGGCACTGCGGATCAAAGGGTGCAGTGCGGCAGTAGCTTGATCTCCATACAACTCCCGATAGTGTTGTGTGTTCGTACGGATGGTTGTCTCATCTTCGCAATGGGTGGCGATCAGAATCGGTGACTCAGCGAAGAGTTTGGCCAATGCAACGTCTTTGTCTACCAACAGGTTTCCCGTGGATGATCCCATAAAGACTTTAATGCCGCAGACATGGCGAGGGTCGAGACGATGAATTTCGTCGATGTTATCGTTGGTGGCTCCGAAATAGAATGAGTAGTTGGCCGGAGAGACTTCGGCCGCGCGGGCAAACTTTTCCTCTAATCGTTGAGCATTGACTGTCGGCGGGTTGGTGTTGGGCATCTCCATGTAGGAGGTGACACCTCCACATACAGCGGTAGCAGATTCGCTGCGGAGATCGGCTTTGTGGGTCATGCCCGGTTCCCGGAAGTGTACCTGGTCGTCAATGACGCCCGGTAGAACCAATTTGCCCGTGGCATCTATCATGCGGGTAGGAACAGAAGTTGGGCAATCGCTGTTTTGGGCTGAATATCGGCCTGGACCGATGTGGGTAATTCGGTCGTTCTCAATGATGATATATCCTTGGAATTGGCTGCCTTCATTTACCAGCGTGCCGTTGTCGATAACGATTCTGCTCATGGAAAGAGTATGCAATAAAGGAGATGAAAGTTTAAATACCTCTTAACTTTTGCCCGTGTTGTGTGAAAATAAAGCGTCAAACGGCCGCATTAAGTGACAAGTGTACGGTATACTCTTGCCCTTGCGTATTAGTTCCCTCACCAATCTAAATTTTATTTGAGATGTTTCGATCTCAAATGAAAACAAGACTTTATTATGCCATAAAACTGGCTAATAAAAACCGCTTAATAACCCAATAGATGTTCCGATGGATTCAGCGCAGGCGCCTGTTTTAGAGATTGCCTGTTAATTACACGTTACGAGGGGTGATTTTGCGGAAACGAAGCCCCATTACACCGAAAAGAGCTTCACGGAAAATACCTTTGCTCATCTTCGATGCTCCGAAAGTGCGTTCAGTAAAGATAATCGGCACTTCGGTCACTTTGGCTTTGAGTTTCCATGCGGTATATTTCATCTCAATTTGGAAACCGTATCCTTTCATGCGGATTTTACTCAGGTCAATTTTGCGCAGCAGATTGGCCGAATAGCAGACGAAACCTGCTGTTGCATCACGAACCGGCATGCCTGTAACGATGCGTACATATGCAGAGGCATAGTAAGAGAGCAGCACACGTTTCATCGGCCAGTTAACCACGTTGACACCGGTGATGTAGCGTGATCCGATCACCAGATCCGAACCGTCCAAAGCAGCTTTGAGCAGGCGAACCAAATCGTCTGGGTTGTGCGAAAAGTCGCAGTCCATCTCGCAGATGTAGTCGAAACCCTGCTCCAGCCCCCAGCGGAATCCCGTGAGGTAGGCCGTTCCGAGCCCCTGCTTGCCCGAGCGTTCCAGCAGGTGAAGCGTCGCGGGGAACTCCTTCTGGCGTTCCCGGACGATCGCGGCGGTGCCGTCGGGCGATCCGTCGTCGATGACGAGCATTTCGAACGGTTCGGGCAGTGAGAAGACCTTGTCGATCATCGCCGATATGTTCTCCTTTTCGTTGTAGGTCGGAATGATTACGAGTTTGCGCATGGTGTGAATGTTTTTACAAAAAACAAAGGTAACAAAAAAACGGCCGGATGCAAAACCGTTGTTTTGCGCGGCGGCTCATCGTCCGTTCGGGCGCGGAACGCCGGTTTCCGGCGGCGGCGACGGGCAAAAGTACGCTTTTTTCACGGATCGCCCTAACGTTTCGCATAAAAAAGGTTATCTTTGCGGATATGGAACTTCGTGTGAAACAGGTGCGGGAAGTCACCGGTCCGCTGCTCGATGCGTTTGCGCGGCTCATGCCGCAGCTTTCGCCGCGGCTGGCCGCCCCCTCGGCCGCACGCCTGCGGGAGATCGCGGCGTCCCCTTCGGCGGCGCTCTTCGCCGCGGAGGCCGGCGGATGCGTCCGGGGATTGCTCACCCTCGTGTGGTACGACGTGCCGTCGGGCCGCAAGGCGTGGATCGAGGATGTGGTGGTCGACGCCGAAGCC